>Ga0116231_10006335_pt1 | contig 22661 bp, 20 predicted proteins | sample S1TSphgellanicum_2_FD_89695 | JGI IMG/M metagenome (GOLD analysis project Ga0116231, IMG submission 89695) | Host-associated microbial communities from peat moss isolated from Minnesota, USA - S1T2_Fd - Sphagnum magellanicum MG | ecosystem: Host-associated > Plants > Peat moss > Unclassified...
AAAAAATAAAAAATAAAAAAGCGACGGGGAAGGACGGGGCGGGGGGGGCCAGCACGGGCGAGGAAGGACCGAGCGGGGGGGAGCTCGAGGGGTGCATTATGCACCGAGTTCACACTAGTTGTATAAAATATCAACTTGGCTTATTGGATGTACCTACTCATTTCCTTAACTCCATGGTTGTAAATTATTTAAAAATTACCTTTCTTTAAATGTTATTATTCTCATTTGTTGGGTGTTCGCTCAAAATTGTTCTATGTAAAACATCTTCCTTTAAACATTCAAAGGACTTTGTGATTTCTATTGCAGATGTCAATAATTCAACCCATTAAAAACAAACAAAATGACATTCATAAATGGTACAAAGGTGTTAAATGGTTGAAAAGCAAGTTTCACATATAATGTGACATGAAACTACCATTACATTATAAAATTAGTCTATAGTTTAAAATGTGTCATATTTTTTTTTATTTTTTTATTAAGACATTTTCATTGACAATTTGTGTATTTTTTAATGATGTATTCTTAATGCTTTCATTGGATCCACCAAAGACTTTAAACAAAGGTTAAATTCAACCTTTTTTTTAATAATGTGAATGGATTTGCCTCAAATCAATTCATAAGCCAATTTTGAACTTACAATAGGATTTGACAATTGAATTGAATGCAATGGTTTTTTACATATATTTTAAGCATTGGTTTTTTCCCCCCCAAATTTTGTCATGTAATCACATTGGCAATCATTCATAAGAGGAATTAACCAAATTTGGTTATAGGTAAAAAATGAAAGTACAAAATTTGAAAAATTCTACTATGTTTTGGTGACATGTTGAAACCTATTGTCTAAATATGGCAATTTTAGGAAAAACATTCCTTAAAATTTGGTGGCTTTGGAACATTTTTGCCAAAAATAGCCTTTGCACTTTATCACCTTAGATTTTTTTGTTATCACATTATGAAAATTTGTCATGCAAAAAAAAACAAAACAAAGAAAATTTATAATTTCTTACACTTAACTATGTCCCAAAATCATGACCTAGCCATTCGCCCATGCCAAAAATGGTGACCAACGGTTTTGGAAAGAGAAATTTCATGCAACCAATGGGAAGGTTCAACATGCACTCATGATGCACCCTGTTTTTTCCTTTTGGGGTTGGGGTGGGGGGAGTTTTCTTTTTGTCAAATTATGTGACCAATGTTTGCCCTTGCCATTAGCCCATGTTAAATATGGTGACAAATAGTTTTGGAAATCAAAGTTTCAAGCAACCAATGAGTGTTTTGGGGGGGGGTTCATGGGTGGTTTTTTGGTTACTTAAGTATTCCCATTTTTTCATTTTTACTTGTTTATGGTTGAAGACCTTGTTGAAAATCAGGTGTTCTATTAAAGTTTCTACAAGAGAGGAAACCAAAAAGAAACTAAAGAAGGATGAAATTTTTTTGGAAGTTAACATCATGATTAGTGTGGGGTGTTCTAACATTCCAACAAAGATGTTGGCTATTATGGAAAAGTTCATATAGGAAAAATGTGTGTTAGTATTGTGTGTTTTGGAAAGAGGAGGAAGTCTTGAAAGACTTCACTTGTAGATGGTGTGTAGGACTTATATTTCCAATGTTATAACTTTGAACAAATTGATCAAAAAAGCTTTAGGTTGGGATGATATGACAATTGTTCCACCAAGACATCATGTGCATTCACTACAACAAATCATGGTCAAAACCATTACATGATTCCACCCAAATTCAATTTCAATGGAATTGGACATGTTGTAAATCACTACACTTGGACAAAGGTGACCACCTTCCACTTTGATCCCACTTACTATTGGATTTCAATGGGATTCCAATGGATTTTGCCACTACATCCATTTTTTCACCACACTTCATATAGACATCATTGTGCCTTCTAGTTTGATCCCACCATTATTGGATTTTATTGGGATCCCACTGGACCTTGCCACTCAATTTCATTTATTCGTGTACTTGCACACATATATATTTTAGATGTTCCAATTTATTAGGACTATTTGTCTACATTAGTACTACCTCTTTCTTCATAAAGTAACCTATGAAAATACCATTTGCCTCGCTCATGTATATGCATATGAGCTAAATGGAATATTCCACTCATATGACCAATCCATTTACTTGCATATGCATTGTGATGGAACATGCATGATTCATCTACATTTATCCATTTACATAAATGTTCCAAACATGGTTCCTCATGTAGGTAGCCACATGGTCATTTACGTGTGGTCATTTACATGTATCCAACCCCATTAATTTATGATCCACTACTAGAAAACATGGTCTAGCACCATTTCACACTTCCATTCAAACCCAAATTGAGTGGAATGGGACTTGTCCCATTAAATTGTTCATGGACTGTAGTGAAAGGGAATTGTCCCAATGCTACCTTTTTGACTACTTAAGTGGAATGGGGCTTATGTTAATATATAATATATCAACTTAGTGAAAGGCACAATGATCATGTCATCTTCGAGAGTACATAATTAAGTGGAATGTGACTCATGTCATTCCACCATATAAGCTTATTTATAATGGAAGGCAATTTTGATACTACCCATTTCTTGGATGCTTGATTAGAGGGTGAGTGGGCATGTTCACCATTGATTGTGTACAAAAATAAATTCTAAATATTTAATTTGCTTATATGTATGTCACATGCAACTATAATTACATGCTAAATTCTAATGGAACTAAATTGAAACCCAAGAAATCTCAAGTGCATGGGATGGACATATGGGCAAGGTGTCATAGAATAAGTGCATTATGTGGAATTTCCCATAGTGCCCTAATTAGACCATGTGTAATTTACTTGCGAATGTATTTGTACCACAAAGATTCAAGTGATGCATTTGAAGACATTGATCTAGTCATGAAAAATCCAACATGCATATATGGATTCAAACATCATAAGATGATTGAAAATCACCATAAACATAATTATAAATTGGTGAAAACGCATATGTATATTATTGTTAAATAGGATGGGCGTATAACATCAATGTTACCCCATGATCCATCATTGGAGTGGACATTGGATTCACCATTACATTATTATTGGAAGAAATGGCAATGTGTTGCGAGTTACTATCACAAAGTTATGTTGTAAGAAGAATTCACCATTACATTACTATTGGAAGAAATGGCAATGTGTTCCGAGTTACTATCACAAAGTTATGTTGTAAGAAGGGGCTATTGTACTTTATGAATTTTATTTGAATTAAACTCCAGTGGGCTAATTAACTACGTATTACAACAAAAAATAAAAGCTAAAAAAATGGCATGCAAGGCAATATTATGTCCAATAAGGTGTGAACAACCTCTTTTTAGTTAGGCGCAAACAAAACCCTTATTTAAAACCAAATCCAAGTACAATTGTAACTTCTACTACTTGAACTACCTTGTTGTAGCCATGTGGCTCTACTTCAAGTCTTTCTTCCTTCTCTCACAAACATCCGCACATACACAAACACAAATGTTTCTTTCTCCCACTCCTATCTCTAACTCTAGAATCCTATTCTTTCCAAATAGCCATGCACCGCCAAGGTAAATGGTGGCTAACACATTGCTTAGATCCTACTTCTTCTCCACTTTTCCCTTCAACTACCACTATTATGGTAGTTATTTCCTAGTGAAATGTGTTTGATTGACACAAGCCCTAATCACATAAACATGAATGACATATGTGAAGTGAAACATGTGAGGTTCATTAATCAAACCCAAATGACAATATAAACTTGAGTGACATAGGTGGAATGAGATTGGCATTATTGGCATAGGCTATAATGACATATTACAATAAGCCCGTGTAGTAGAAAACCCATGTGGCATAGGCCTTAGTGGCATAAGCACCAATGATGTATTACACCTTAATGACATAGGTTGAGTGACACATGTCATAGTGATATAGACCTATGTCCTAGTGATAGAAGATTAATGATAATGTCTTATTGTGGGAAATTGTAAAACATCACTACACGTTGTGATTGATAGGGGTTCAAAAGAACAACACAAGAGGTGGAGGAAGAAATGAAATGTGCAAGCATGAATATCAAAGACTTGTACCATTTGATTTGAAAAGTTCATGTGTATGTTTGAACATGTGTTTAGCAAATTTCAAAATACAAGGCTAGCGTACAGGACAAGTAAAATCTATGGCATTAAGACTAGGTGTAAGTTGTGATTAAACCTTAATGATACGAGCCCAAATGATGCACAAACCTCAAGTCCTAAAGTGAAATAAACTTGGTTTAAGTGACATAACCTGGAATAAACTTAGTGAAACGTGTTTGATTGACACAAGCCCTAATGACATACACATGAATGGCATATGTTAAGTGAAACATGTGAGGTTTTATTGGCATACGCCCTAATGACATATAACATAATGAAACCCAAGTGACAATATAAACTTGAATGACATAGGTGGAGTGAGATTGGCATTATTGGCATAAGCTGTAATGACATATTACAATAAACCCAAGTGTAGTAGAAAACCCATGTGGCATAGGCCTTAGTGGCATAGGCGCTGGTGATGTATTATACCTTAGTGACAAAGGTTGAATGACACATATCATAGTGATAGAAGATGAATGATAATGTCTTGTTGTGGGAAATTGTAAAATGTCACTACATGTTGTGATTGATAGGGGTTCAAAGGAGCAACACGTGAAGCGAAGGAAAAGGTGAAATGTGCAAAAATGAATATAAAATGAAAGATTATCATCATGCTAATTATTATACAAAAAAAAAACTTTTGATACATTAAAAAAAATTCATGGTTACATGTAAATTTTTAACAAAGAGTCATGAACTATTTACTTTACCTTGCTTGCACCCACTCACTATTACAAAATGTGGGTGTAGTTTACTAATCCTCGTTTATTACACCAATGAATTAAAGACTTTCCAACTAGTCCCTATTTACTAAGACTAATGAATTCACTCAAATCTAGTGAAATCGATTGGCATATAAAGACACATTTTGTTGTAGTGACTAGTCAAACCCAAGTGACAATATAAACTTGAATAACATAGGTGGAGTGAGTTGGGCCTTATTGGCATAGGCCATAATGACATATTACATTAAGCCGAAATGTAGTAGGAAACCCATGTGGCATAGGCACCAATGATGTATTACACCTTAGTGACATAGGTTGAGTGACACATGTTGTAGTGATATAGACCTATGTCTTAATGATAAAAGATGAATGAAAGAAGACCTAATAATATAGACCTAGGTCCTAATGATACAAGTTGAAATATAACACATGTTGTAATGATATAGACCTAGGTTCTAGTGACATAGGTATAATATTACATGCCTTAATGTTATGGACTACCTTTTCATATTCTACCTTTTCAATGTTGTAGATGTTTTTGAATACTTAGAGCTTGTTGTTTTAAACTTTGATTTTGAACTTGAAGGTGAAACGAACTATTTAGTTCCAATATGTGTACATGAGAAAGAATGTGCTTGAAAAAGACATGAAACAAAAATCTTGCAAAATCTTCAACCTTTTGTAAGTTAAATATGATTAAACATTGTTGTTTCCCACATTTCTTGAGGTGCCAAGATTTGTTCCTTTAAGTTTTGATGTAATTTTTAGGTCTGATTTCTCACCATGTATAAATGTATGTAACCCAACATTGTTGCCGTTATGGGGATGGGTGCAGAATGCATGTTTCTACATATGCTTGTGAGCAAACCATTCATAATTTTGGATAGGATTCATGTGTCTTTGTTGCAAGTAGCATGGTTGACCTATATGCAAATGTTCACTATTGGAGGACACCAAATGCCAATAGAGAAAATGAACGTGTATGCAAGTGTTCATGCCCAATTATGGGAATTGATAATTTTGGGATGCACACCATTAACCTACTTCACGGAGCTATAAGTATCATCCAACTTGGGTGTTATACATTGCAAATTATTATTTTATTGTTGCAGTCCCATAGATAATACGAAATTGTTAGGACAAGAAGCTGATCTTCATCCCAAGTAATAGGGTATGATTTGTTTTGTTGTGGACAATCATGAAACATCATTATATTGTGATTGATAGGAGCTTGAAGGAGTTGCACATGAGGTGAAAAAATAGGACAAGGATGTGCAAAAGCCAGTAGCACAAGGACCATCTCTCAAACTTTCATGTGCATGTTTTATGGTTTCAACAAACTTTAAAATACAATCATTATGGTAGATGATTCAGGCATAAACTAACACCAAGTCCAAGTGAAGCAAGCCCTGGTGACAAGGAACATGTTTTAAATGACATAAAACTAAATGAAAAATAGGCCCAAGTCACATAAACCCTAATGACATTTACATCAATTTGAAATGATAATAACCTTAGTGATATTATAATATTGAGTGACATGGGCCTTAGTGGCATATGTTCTAGTGACATAAGCCCTCATGACATAGTGATTAATGACAAACCCAAGTCCTAGTGATTGACATAAGCCACTAATGATATTATGTGACATGTGTTGAGTGACATAGGCCACCAATGACATAAATGTTAATAAAACTAGCTCTAATGGCATAGATCTTAGTGATTGAATTGGTTGTAATGACATAGGTTTTTGGGCAAAATGTGTTGTATGTTATAGGGTTAATGTATATAAACCATGTTAGAATGAAGAGAGGGAAGGGGAGGAGGAGGTGGTGGTTCAAAGCAAAGGGGCCAAGAAAAATTAACACCATCGCACCTTATTCCAAAAATGCATGTACGTGACACATCACATCAAATTAACTCAAGTTACTAAGCTTCAATTATGACTTAATGATACATAGGCCAAGTAGCGATATGAAATCAATGACATAATGCTTGGTGATTAGTTAGGGTAGATTGTCAATTTAATGAGGATAATGTATGGACCACCTTATTATGTGAATGACCATGGTTGAACAAAAAAACAAAAGTGACATGTGCCATAATGACCAATCTTGCTTGTGGATCAAATGTAGACATGTCCATGTATGGGGCAATGACTTGAATCTTAAGGAATAAGATTTATGACTCAATGACATGTAAGCTTTAACATGATATGAGTGACATTATAGTGTTTGATGATTAAGGTAGATTATCACACCTTTACCAAAAGTAATGTATGGACCACCTAACTATGTGATGACCAAAACTATTCATGGGAAAAATAAAGTGACATGTGCCAAAATGACACAACTCTTAGGGATTCAAGTTTTGTGAATTCCAATGTGATGCATGATTATGATTAGACATATGAAAAATGGTAATTGGAAGATTTGGATTATGGCGAACTTTTATATAAATGACCTCCCAAGTCACTATATATATATAATGACATGGAATACGATGATAAATCCCACCACCTAATTATAATTAGCCTAGCCATTAATATTGCACCCTACAATGATAAATGTTAGTGTAAACTAATATTTAGAATTAAAGTGTGAAAGTAATATGTTAACCTAGCAAATTAGAAAAACCATTAATAGAACCTATGATTAGTCATGTGTGTAATATGGTGTGTTACACATTAAAACTTTATGGAATCACTAACATGGTTAATCACTATAAAATCACTATGGACCCATGACATGAAGATTAATGCACAACCACTTTAAAATATCATTTGATGCATTCATTAAAAGATCAATATACACCCACTAGAACAATAGGTCAAGTAGTGACAAGAAAATAACTATGTAATCACCAAAACGTTAATATGCCTTTCATTTAAAGATCAAAAGGGATAATCCACTCATTGTTGTCTTGGGTATAGTACATGCCATTACAGTAAACTAATCCATTAGGATTCCACTGGTTGTTGTCATGTGACCCTGTTCATGGCCAATTCCACACTATTGGACAAGATGTCATTATAATGGAATTAGTCTAATCCACTTGAAAATGAATGGAATGCACAATGGTTGGGACCATAATCTATTGTAATGATTACAAACTATTGAAGGGAATTGGCATGTACACATACATTGGCATAATTGGATACTGTTTGAAAGACCAAGGGGAAGAACACTTTCAATTTTGTCATAGGAATGTTAATTATGAATAAATGCAAGAAAAAGTTGATGAATATGTCAAGTATGGATCTTGTTTTTGTAGAATATACTTTGTTTGACACACATTAACATCATGGAAAAAGTTGCAACCTTTTGTAAATACAAGATGAAAAAGAAGATTGGTAATACTTTTCAAGTGTTCTTTTGGAGATGCTAAGGTTTGGACAATTTTACCTAACAACATCATCGGTTTTGCCATACAAAAATAGTAGGATGGATTATTTAAGGTCACAATTTTTATTGAAATGCATGATGATGTGCCAAGCTATGGAGTTGGATGATGTTACAAAAGTTTTTATGAGCACACAAACCTTGATTCAAGGTTAAAAGAGATTGGAAGATTACAACTTGTTGAAGAGTTACAAAAAACTTACAAGTTGCCATCTCTAGAAAGTGAGCAACAAAATCTTGCAAGGACATCTAATAGGTTTTCAAAACTTGTTATGTTCATCCTTATTCACATTACAGACTTGTTTCCAAATCATGTTTTTTGATATTTCCATAAATAAAAATTCATGTGTGAAGTTTAACTTCTATAAATTAAAGTATTTTTTTGAGTTAAACTTGCATGCATGAATTGTGTAGTCAATAAGTCATCCAAAAAAATTATATTTTAAGTGTGCTATAATTTGGATTATATGTTTTGGGCATTGGGCTAATGAAAAAACTAAAAAAGGTAAAGAAAAAAAAGTGAATGATGTACCCCCAATTGCCATCATTCCAATTTTCCACTTTTATGGGTTCACAATTTCTTCAAATTTTCATTCCTTTTTCCAAATTAATGGGGAAACTTAGATATGTCATAAGCACTTGGAGTTAATCCAAACTAAAAAAAAAGTTTCATGTAAGGGAAAGAATGAATTAAAAATAATAATCAATATTGCTCATGAAATTTTTTATTTTTAAATTTTTTTTTTTCATATATTGGTATCTATAATTGTAAGTTGACATGCATGGCAATTATTTCAATTTGCACAAATCAATCATTAATCATTGTTTAAGTGAAAAACTTCAAAACTATTCACTAAGATTTATCACATATTTGTGAATAAACTTACACCCACAAAGTTTGATTAAATATATGTCTTTGATAATATTAACATTTATTACATTTTTAAAGTACATTTGAATATGAATACAATCATTAATGAAATTTGTCTATTATTATGTTGGCACAACAATACCCACAACTAGACATAAATCAACAATTATGATAAAACTTGAATGTCAATCATGCATTTAATATTAATAAAAGAAGTTGCTAGCAATTACAAACAAATAAAATGTATACATATTCTCAAAAATTATTTTCATAAAACTCGTTGATAATTATGTGTAATTTTAAAGTTGTAACATAATTGTGGAACATGACAAGATAAAAGGCTTATTATGTGTTAGGTGTAATTTATATAAAATGAATTGGACATCTATCTAGGAAGGAAGGTAATTTGTTTGTTTATTTTGTTTTGTTTTGTTTGTATTAATGAGATCACCGAATCAAGATGTTTCAGATCACATTCTTGGTCTCTTTGGAAAACTCTTAAGGAGAAGGGGTGCATCGGCTTGGTTTCATGGTGTTTGGACTTGTGGTGGAAAAGTTTTTGATTCTAAATGATTTTTTCATTGAAAATTAAATTAAATTGTAGGTGAAATTTTTGGAGGAATTGGAATGTGCCTTTGGTGTTCTTGGAAAGATCTTGATGAGCAAAACTTAATGGAATCTATTTGGTAAGATTTGGATTCAAAATGTGGGAAATATTGATTTTTAAATGGCTTTTATCATTGAAAATTCAAATAAATTCCAAAAAGCTAGGTTTTGGAAGGAAAAATTAGTTGAGGACATGGTAACACTTGGGCCAATGGCACATGCCACACTAGTTTGTTTTATGATACAATGTATTATCATGAATCAATAACTTTAACTAATTTACATAGCCCTTGGCTACATTAAGTTTGGTCATATGAACTCTAAATTTATTAGATGCCTTGGAAGAGATAATAATAGGATGTGCTTGATTAATTAAGAAGTGCATCGGTCTAGGACTTTGTTGTAGTATTCATTTATAACATACCCCAATTCAATTGCATGCACCTTGAATTTGAAATTGAATTAAATTAAATTCAAATTCATTTGAAAAAAAGAAGATGCAAATTGGTGGAGAAGGTGAAAGTTTGTTCATGAATATGGTGTTGAATTTTCTTTTTTTTAAAGATCGATCCAAAAAGATATTGTTCCATACCTCTTTATTTGTTAAGAAATTTTGGAACAAAAGTTGATAAGATTAAACATTATAAAATTTATAGTTATCATACTTAATGTTAATTGACACTTGCAAATAGCTTATCATTATGATAGGTACTAAACCACTTGATAATTACATTCCCTAAATTCTCAATCTGGATTTATTAACTACGCCAACAATTGTTCAAGTTTAACTATCACGATTCATATTTATTATTAACTATTGATTGGCATTTAACACAAGATTGATGATTGCTATTACTATTCATAACAACACACATGCAAATATGAGCAATTAAAGTAGGAATATGGCATGGAGAAGAATTGCAACATTACATTACTTTTTTAATTTTGTGTTTTCATCATTTGGTGTATAATTGTTGTTCAAGAAACCCCATGTTTGAGGAGTTCACTCATTTGTGCGCAATCTTCTAGACCTTTGTCATATTAGTTTTTTTATGCATGTTTTTGTAATCTCTTGCATCAAGTGTTCATTGCAGATCAAGGAGTTTTAGTGTGTGACTTTGCAAGTTTTTACTTCAAATGTTTTTCATTGTTGCATCAAGTCCTTGTGTGCTTCACCTATCTTCTAAGTTCATTAGTTTTTTTGCAATTTGAACATTCATTAGGGTTTATATGTTTCATATTTATTTTTAGGATCATATTTTTCTCTTTGCCATGAGGCCTTTATAGATTGTTCTACTAGTGCAATTTTTGCATCTTTTCTTACAAATGCAAAATCTTCTAAGTCTTGGTTACATTTCCACATCAACTATTAATTTTCATGATTTTGAATCCTTTATTGAAATTGATGAAATTGATAGTAGTTTTTCTTTCATGGAGATGCAAAATGCTTTAATCCTTCATTGATATCAATTGTCATGTTTTAAATCTTTTAGAAAACCAAGATTTAGGGGATTGGTCAAAGCAAGATCCACTACTTGGTATTCACAATTTTTGGTTATTCAATATGATGATTGGGGTTGGATAGAACACTTCAGAGTCAATAAGCTTTGCGAACCAATTAACAAATAAACTTAGACATGTGATGGAAAAGAAAGACACAAAATATTATTCTGTTGTTTTCGTTGGTATTTGGGTGGATTGTTATTTATATAAATTGGCACATTCAGTTGAATATTTGCATGGTTCAAAGTTGTTCGATATAGGGAAATCAATTGTGTATTTAATGCTGAGAGAGTTTGTGCATGTCATAAATGTTGTGTTCAAGAATTCCATTCAATGGCAAGAAGGTCATGACTTTATTTATGCGATGGATGGTTTCAAAGATTTATGCGGTCTTCCATTAGTAGTAGGAGCAATTGATGTCATTCAAGTTCACATTTAAAAGCCAAAACGTTAAATATTTGTTACCAATTATTATTCTTTCAAAAATAAGTCTTATGGTTTTCAAATGCAAGCAATGGTGGACCATGAGAAATAATTCCATGATGTTTTTGTGGGCATGCCAAGTAACATGAGTGACTTAAATTTTTTGAAACTTTCAACTTTTTATAATCAAGCGACCTACAAGGATCTATTCTACCTTGAACGTGGTCAAAAAGGTGTGAAACCATATATTATTGAAGACAAGGGGTACCCCTTCTTGCCTTGGTCAATGATCCCACACAAGTAAATTGGAATGTGACATACAATTCTGGAATATTTATACAACAAATAACTATGTTGTGGGAGAATGATGGTCGAAAATTCCTTTAGCATTCTTAAAAAAACATTTCAAGAACTCTTGATAAAGAACAACATTCATATTTTGTTCACCCTTGATGTCATCATTTGTTGTTGTGTGTTGCACAATTTAATATTTAGTGGAAAGAATTCAAATGTCAATGCATTGATTGCATAACTTGAGCTAAAAAATGTAATTGACCGCCATGCAAATGTCTGGGAAGCTAGGGACAAGCAATGGATTCAAGCAAATGTTGCAACACATCATGATTTTGAACAAGTAGGACTTCAAGTTGGAGAATAGTCATGTAATGAACAACAAACTATGTTTAAACAATATCTAGGAAATTACAGACGTCATGATTGAAAAAGATGAGCTATTATAGTTTTACTGTATTTCCTGAATGCTTGAATGCACAAGAAGCAACTTGGAAAAAAATGTAAAACAAAATCAATTACAGCTTGAAGTTTAATTGTCAATGTAACCTATTATGAAATTGTTGACATGATTGTGCAACATTTAGCTGAGCAATGATAGTAGCTATACTTCTTGAAATTGTTTCAACATGATAATGTAATGGTTGTGGCTATACATTACAATGGCCAAACTTTTTGTAAAATTATTTCCACATGATTGAGCAATGGTTGAAAAATGACTACATAATTAATTCTCAAATTACTTATGTGAAATTGTTGATGTGATTGTGTACGATGGTTAAAAAATGATAGTAGCAAAATTTGAAATTACTTAAATGATAGTCCATGTCGCAACCCTACTTTGAAGGAGTGTGAGGATTAAATTCACACTCCCGAAGTTGCGACTCAGGAGTCCTCCGAGACTCCCAAAACTTCAGAGTTCGATTACAGGGGTCAAAACACCTTGCATTGGGGTGTTCTTTATACCATTGGAAAAATATCAAAGTGTAGATATCGAAAATGGGCTTGCATGGGCCATTTGGCATCTAAAACACAGGTTATGGCAAAAAGAAAGGCCGGGAGTCAAATTGGCAGTTTGACTCCCGAACACTAAAAGTCGGGAATCGACTTGACCCCGGTGCGTGCAGGTGGAGTGCAATACACCGTTGGGAAGCTCTCGAGGAGAGCAACAATTTTGCTTCAAACCACATCCCAATCATAGGTCTGAACGAAGAATTATGACATCACAAAGTCCTGAGAGTCTAAATTGAGACAATTTCAGGACTCCTCCTTGAGAGTCCCGAGACAAAAAGCCATTCGGATGTGGGTGCCACGGAGAGGCACAAAATATATTATATGGGGGAAGGTGGTGGCTTCCCCCGAGTTCGGGCTGTGGTGAGTCATGTGAGTTTAGAGTTGCCCATGGCTTGTCCTAGCACCAAGGGTGCTCCAAAAAGTGAACTAACCAACTTGTTGGTTGGTTTGATACAGGTTCGAATAAGTAAATAAAGCTTGTCACTCTTCCTAGTCCAACCTCGGAGCTTTAGCACGCCCTTCTACCCCTTCTACTGCTGAGAGCTGGGAGCGTGCCCCAAGTTCCTCACAATTTCACTGTTTGAGTAACTTAGCTTCAAATTGGGTCTAATTAAGAACTTGGGAACGCGTCAATCCAAATAATGAAAGTTGAACTAATCTTCAGCATTTTTGTGGCATCTTCAAGACATTCATCATCTGAAGAATCTGAAGCCAAATTCACGTGTGGAGGAATCAACTTTTTGTTTTGAATAAAAGCATGGCATATGGATGTGCTCAAGTTGGCCAACACATTCACAATATTCTTGTTTGTCTTCAAGATTTTCTTGTTTCTTGCTTTGAGATAGGTTAACTATTGTTTCATAATGTGTTCCTAGGTTTTGTTTCAATAATTTTCAATTTTGATCTGAGTAACATTCATTCTATCCATTGCTTCAATGATCACTTTGCTATTTTTATTTGTTGCATTTATCATTGGTGAATACACATTTCACCTCTTATGTTTATGCCATGTACTCCTTGGTAGTGTTAATGTTGTTGGTGGTATTCCAAGATTCATTGCGGATGAAAAAATTGCTACAAATCTTACTAGGGTATCCAAGATATCTAGAAAATTTGAAAGGTGCGACAACTTGTTCTTTGAAAATTCATCAAGATTTATGACATGACGGAACTAAAATCGAATTTCTACTTGTTGATCATGTTGCTACACACTTGCATAATTTTGTCCATGAATATAATCATCACATAAATCCTCCATGAAATAACAGTGTGGCTGATTTTCTATTCCATCTTCTTGATCTTGTTCTTCATGTGGTGCAACAAAAAACCATCTCCATCAACATGCACATCTCTCACGTGTAGAGGTGCATTGATAATCCTCTATTGCAGTGGAGTAATTTGGATTGAATTGACATGGAAGATGATGTTTATCACATTCCTTATTGATAGTTCCTAGTATGAAGTGTTGTGCCCTATCCCCTTACGATAATCAAACAACTTCTTGAAATCAAGATTTGACCCATTCCACTTATCTTTACATATCTTTGCGTTTCTTGGAGTCCTTGAATTTGTTAGCTTCTGCAATTCATTCGCAATCTTATTCGATTTCTACATTGAAGGTAACATTTGAGATCTTAAGTCCACTTGTTCTTTGTGTGTAAAATGTTCTGCATGCTTGCATTTGATAAGCGACAAAACTTCTGCATGCTCCCAATTTCCATGGTGCTAGCGAGCTAATGACACTCCTTTTCCTTTGCTTTTTTACTAAACTTTCTACTCCTCTTGGTTGTGCATCTCTTTGTGCGTCATCCACCTTCACCAAGCAAGTGCATTTGTGCAAGAAGACAAGGAGGCACAAAAGACAGAGCACAAAAATGCCATTGAAATGCACAAAAAAAAAACCACAAGTGAAGAAGCACGAAAACATACACAAGAAGAAAGGGCATGATGAAATGCACACAAAAGGACTAGAAGTGCAAGAGTGCGAAAACATGCACAAGAAGAAAGGGCGCATAATTATGAAAATAAAAAATCTCTAATAACAATCAGCTTGGTCTCAAAATGATAACTTCTCATAAACTACAAGAGCAAGAATTTAGGAATTAGGAATTTTATCACCCCACCCGCTTACTATCATTAACACTAACTCTATGGGATATAGTAAAGAATTGTGAAGGTCCACATCAGCTATTTAAAATTTTTTTTGTCTCATATGTGAACTATGAATCATCATGCCTGAATTTTAAAATATAGATATATTTAACTATTAAAATACATTCCATAAATCCTAAGCTTTTTACCTTGGCCATGGGGTTATATTAATGGCAATATTGTTTCATTCAAGGTAAGGCATTTCAAAAATCAAAATATTTTTTTGGAGTGAACATTTTTGGTTTTTGAAACATCATGTTTGTTTTTTTCTTTTTTTCTTTTCCTCCATGATATTATATGTGTTGGATATCATGAGAAAAAAAAGAAAAAAAGAATTATGTAATGGTTATTTTGTAGGGTATGTATCACAATATCTAAAGAAAGTGCGTTTATATTAGATTTTTAGTTGCTTCTATTTTCTAAAAACATTTTCTCATCTAGAGTCTTTTTATTTTGTGATAATATTTTCAAATTTTGAAAGTCAAATTCAAGTAATCTTCCAAAAGAATTGAAGATTATTTTTTTAACAATTCAACTACCCTCAAAAAAAAAAGGACAAAAAACTTTAGTCACAGAAGAATTAGGGATTAATTTTTTTCTAGGGACTAATTTTGTTAATTCAAGAAAAAAGCAAGGAAAAAACAAAAAAACCGAAAATTCCTTAAATATCGAAAATTAAATATCATTAATAATTTTTTTAGCAGACTCCCAATAATCAAGAACCAGAATGCCGTTTATTCGTCCGTTTTACGCCCGGGAAGGCCCTAAGGCCTGAGAACTGATCATTACGCCAACGGAACCGCCGGCGTAATGCCTTGCTATCAGGGCCTTCCATTACCTCTGTACATGGGGTTTCCTTACACTCAATGCCGATCACAGAGCCAGACCTCTTTGGTGCCTTTGGAGACGGGAGTTCTGAAGTTGTGCAGCTCTGCGAAATCCGGTGAGTTTTCATGTCCATGTGTCGGTCACGGAGGAATTGGAAGAGTTTTTTTCAACTTTGTCCTGAAGTAGAGATGGTGATCAACCAGGAGATATGCTCCTTACACGGTGCAAATGAGGATGAGGATGATGATGATAATGATGATGATGCGTATGATGCAAATTGCAAAACTGAAAGATAACAAAAAGTCATAGCTGAGTAAGAAACCTAGCAGAACTCCATACATTACTCTGTGTCGCGCTCAAAAATCCAACCATTACATTTCTCCACTTTGCGGAATGAAATTTTTTAAGCGAATACTCTCTAGTCCATAATTCTTGAATCCAGAACCTAACAAAGCCCTGGATTTTCATGGTACAAATGGCTAGAAGCTTGGATGAGCACGGCTCCGTCAGAATGTGTGTAGTCTTCGGAAAACATAACTGTTGTTCCCTTAGGACAAAACACACTTGAGGAGATTTCCGGCGGCAGAAATTGCATCCACGAAGAGTTTTCGAAGATTGGCTATCACATTGTTGCATGGAGGAAGGAAGGAATTAGGTTCAGAATCATAGCCAAAACTTCAAGAATTTTTTGTGTGTGGTAATCGACCGATTCTTTCGTCTTCCCCTTGGACTAATACAAATCGTTCAGTCGCAGATTCATAAGAAATATAGAACAGCATGATGAAATTGCAGGCATGTGCAACATCATCAGTGAGAGAGAAATCATGAAGAAGCAAATCGGGAAGAAACGAGAAGCGCGACGGCCGTTGCGTGGTGACGAGGGAGGCCAAGCGAAATCAGCGGCTCTCTAATGGACACCAGATACAGTAATGATATAGATTTAGGCATGCTCTTGAGTCTTGGTCTAGGCATGTGCACTATGTATTGTTGACTTATTTTATTCCTCCGTCTCTAAAAGCGGTTTTCGAAGTGCGTGTTTGTCTCGCAAGACGCGCTTTCCAAAAACAGGCGGAGGCAAGGAAGAGCGTGAAAAAAAGTCAAAAGGATGCTGATGAAATGAAGAATCTATCCAGGATACCACAACGACAACGATGCAGTGAATCTTTGAAGAGTTTTGAACTAGTCTTATGTCTGTGAAGTCTCTTTATTTGCCTGTCGGTCATATGTTTCAAGATCAAGAAGACAAGAGGTAGAGAGAAATGCTCCATTCAAGGCAAAAGAAGTCAGACACACAGATCTGAAGTGAGAAATAGAAGAAATAGGAGAGAGAGAGAGAGAGAGAGAGAGAGAAGAAAAGTGAGAGACGAAGATAGAGAACAAGGACAGAAGAAATGGAGGCGATAGACTCCGCGCCTGGTTTCGATGCCGACAACGCCGACGAGGTGGAGTCCAGGAAGCTGCGAGAGTTGGAGTTGTACAAAGAGGACGCAGAGGGGTGGTTGTACAGGGGAGAAGGCGCGGCGAACATTGTGCTGGCTTATCACGGCTCCAGACCTGCATTTGTATGTCTCTCGCTCTCTCTATGATCGTCCTCGTCTCCTTCGTCCTCTTCTTCTCCTTCTCGTTGTCGGTCCTTGTTTCTTGCCAATTCTTTGAAGATGTAAAAGGGTCTCTGAGGAAGATAACTACTTGGGAGACTTCAATGGGAGAATTCGAGGACCTACCAGATGAAAGCATTTCCATGTAGCAACAGCAAAATTGTCATCTTTTTTCTGAAGTGGGTTGGATTGTGATGTGGACAACAACAGATTGGCAGAGTTCTGCGCATCCGCAAAGTCAGTAGTCATGACTCAAAACCAAAACCTTCTACTGCTGCTGAGAAGGCTCAAAAACCTATATTGTCAGAGGATGAGCAAAAGCTTTGGAGAGAGTGGCCAGCTATGGCAGATGCGACCACACCTGCAGCCATGGCACACATATATGCAAGTTCAATTATTCAGCCCTTGCTAGGCCAGGAGCATGTTGATGCAGGGGTATACTGACACTCTTTCACTTTTGTTTCCTTTGTATGTTGAAGCTTGGAAGTTTCTGCTCTGCAGCTTTTACAATAGAAAACAGAACAAATTTTGACCATTGTTTTGTTTTGGTTGCAAATAATCTAGGTTCTTGTGTACTTAACACCCGAGTTCTTGGAGACAGTCAATCACGACGTTGCAGAAAAGCGCCCTGAATGGAGGCAGAAAGACGCCCATCTGGACTTGACTGGAGGCACCGCTCTCCTGATCACAGATCACTCGAGCTTCTATACTGTACCAGGTACACAGATTGTACACTCTCCAAAACTATCAGCAGCAGAATGAAATGCTATATTTGTCATGGTTGCAAGAGAACTTTACCTCTCTTGGATGCTTTGCTATTTGTTCTACTCTTATCTTTGTTGTTTGAGCTGACTCAACTGGTGATATGTTACTTTCTTCTTCCAAGTTGCAAAATTTGAGCTTGGGAACTGCTGGCACCAAATTTTACAGTTTTGATTTGTGTTCTGGTCCTTGCTCAACCTTGAGTGACTGTGCAGGAAGGGTGGAAGACCTACCACCAACCATCACTGTGGAAATCAAGGTACCTCCCTGTGTTTCCAATCTAAGAAAAAAAAAAAAAAACTTTGAGGTGGTTCATTCACTGGTTTCATGGTGTCCTTGCAGCTGTATTAAAGGATTTAGGAGCATCTGGCTTAACTCATCCCATGTAAGTCATTCCAAGAGCTCATAAGAGGGACAGTATTTTTGACTGGTGCAATGGTGTACATGAACTTTGCAGCCAAAATGGGGCTGTCTACCAACAGCAGGGACAATCTCTGAGGAGAACAATATCAAGAAGCATGTGTCACGATTTTCCATGCACCAACATTTGAAGCTCAAGCAGGGCAAAGTCTGTTCTCTCTTTCCTTCCTCATAAGTTGATGACTGGAACCATGTAGGAAGTGGAGCTTATGTTATCTATGGTGTTGTGGTAGCTGGTCACATCATACATGTTGCTGTTGAGTGTCAATCACCAGCCCTCAGTCTTTTCTCTGTTTTTGAGCATTGGGTCTTGCATTTTGCTCTTTGTTAAATATTTTGTTTGGTGATATGTTACAGATCTTATAGTCTTGTTATTAGGTCATCTCTTAATTTTGTTTGGGTTGCTTAAATCATAAGTATGGAACAAGCTCTCAATACTGATGAAGATATTGATGGTGTTGTAGAGTTTATGGTTGCTTACATGGGTGTGTGCAGATAAGCAGTTTGAGCAAGTATTCACCATTGGACCTATTCTCTGGCAATACTGATGGCATTCACAAGGCCCTCCTTGCTTTGTTTGAAACACCCCAAAATAACCTCCGTATTTTCATGGATGGAGTAGAGATTTTTGGAGGTCCAGAAGATGGTGGTTCAACTGAAGAAGCAATAAGCATCCTTGAGGAACAGCTTCAGAGAGTCTCTGCAGCCCCGAAGGGACAGCGTGTTGTTGCATTTCAACGACTGGTAGCCCACATGCTCCACACAAGCAAGATTCTGGAAAGTTTACTTTACGTCCAGCAACTGGATGAATATGATATTGAGGGTGCTATTGTTGCATATCACAATTTCTTGAAACCAGATGCAGATACAGGTAAGAATTGGCCACCTTCTGATTTGCATCACCAACAGTTGATGCTTCAGAAAATATTTGTCTCCTCTGTCACAAGGATGAGCAAGAGTCTGGGTGGTTGCATTTGTTTTTGCAAGGATACTTCATTCTGGGGAAAAGAACCTAGCAACAATGATTTTTTTGGGTGCATCAGGTACAGGAGATATTTCACTTACAAACAAATCCTCACATGGAACTACAAATGAAGCTGTTGGTCCTGGAAACACAAAGATTGATAACCTGGTCCTAGAGAAAGAAGGGAAGCATATTGACAGAGACCTTGATTGGGTTCAGTCTCTCTCTTGGGATGAGAGCCGAAGAGTGGTGCGGAACTACCTCATTGCAGCAACTGCAAAAGATTGTGGTCTCATGCTCACATTGCGGCCCTTGTACAACAATTCTGGCAAGCCCTTCCCTGTCCCATCCACTTTTGTGACAGCATGCCCAACAACGACACAGCAGTTTGTGTACAAGGTATGATTATGTCATCCCCTCATACCCATGAGGTAATGGTTAGGTGCTGTTGTCAACTCTGGAGAAGTGTTTGACTTTAGATAAAGTGTGTCTCTATTCTGACACATTGAGATGGAAGGGGAAGGGATGTGCTTAAAAGAGGTTTTGCTTAACTTTTCCTTCCTTGTGTGCGGCCTACTGAAAATTTACCTTTCAAAAGTATTGAGCATTTCTTTTTCCTGTCTGCAGCATTGTAGTGTGAAAAGGTAGACATCCAGCTTTGTACTGTGCTTACTGTGATTGTGGCTGTAGACTCCACACCCAGTTTGTGTGAAGTAGAGGCCAAACAGAATTTTGAGTGACTATGCTGAACCATCTGTACTCATCTGAACATTATCAGAGGGGTATATTTGCTGTTGACTCTGCTTGCTCCACTACTTGGAGCATTTTCATCTCCTTGTTTGAAAGGGGTGAAAATGTCCTGCACAACTGCCTGAAACAGAAGGGTGAGGAAGGAAACAGGAAATGAGAGAGACATATAGCTTTGCTGATGACAGTGATTGTGTTGCAGATAGCACTGCTGGATATGGATCTTAAGCGACTGAAGAAAATGCCATTCTACCTCTCACTTGACAATGAGATTGTCAGCACATACAAGGAGAGTGTACAGGAACCATGAATGTAGGTGTTGCAAAGCTACCAACCTGAACTGGCCGACCTCAGCTGCAACTGTTATTTGACACTTATTCGAGAGCCTTTATGTGGATACACCAGTCAAGAAGTTATATTGTGCTGTCACATCTGGTGCAACTGTTGTCTGACACTTAACTTGAAATCAGTTCTGTGGATACACAGCAGAGATGTCTCATGCTGTCACATCTGGTGCCCGGTGATTTCTCCACAACAGATGTTCTTTTCAGTCACTTACAGACTGACTGTAAATTTGGTCCCTCCCTTTGATTCGGACCTGGAAGTTGATTGCTAGAGTTTACCCATGAGTTCCCAGCTGGTGGAGAAGAGAGTTTGGGTGTACAATGTTGATTTAACTAATAAATTGCTTGTTTCATCCCATTTTTTGATACAAATTGCCTAAAAATCATTTTGGATTGTTTTCTACCTTCAGTTTTCTACTTGTACAGTTTGTGATCCATTTTCTGTGTTCTCTGAGAGTAGTGTGCATAGTCAATTATTAGGAAATTATGCCTGTGCTTTGTTTACTTTGCCTAATCTAAACGTTGTATCTTGATTGATTTTTAGTTATAAGACCAGATCATAAGGAGCAATATCACAGCATGGAACACGGCTAACACTGTTGGTTTGTCGTTGGTTTAAACTCCTGCAGGACTGAAGTGAAGATCCTCATGTGAGCGAATCCATTGCAAGTAAGTTCTCAACTCCATCATTATTTTTGACTCTTTGTTACTATAGGAATGTGTTTTAAGATTAAAATTTTTTTTGTTAAGAAGGCAACCTTCTGAAGGTTAGTTGCACAGTCTACCTATTTGTAAATTCAATATAAGATTTTTAGAAAGATGTGAAGAGTATATAAAGAGATCTTTGGGAAGGTGTCCATAATTTGAATCCAATTAACTTGTTCATTTAGTCATGGGAAGATTGTGTTTGGCCTACCCTTTTGTTTCCATAATAAAGGAGTGTTATGTGATTTGATTAGTGACAACTCTCTCCACTTCTTGTACTTTATGTTTCATTCTATTCTTATAAAATAAATAGATCCATTGATAAACCCCTCCTTCTCCCTAGATATTTTTGGTCCCTTTAAGGGGGTAAACAAAAAGAAACATGTCATTTTATGGATTTAAATCAGCCTCCTCCTTCCCCAAGCTTTTACTTCTTCCTTTCAAATTGTAGTCGAAGAAAGATTGAAGTAGTAGCAATTTCGAAGAGAAAATTAGGGAATGAATATACTACATGTTTAGTGTTAGTGTCACTTCAACTGATTATCATGCATATAAATCATTTTTGGCAAGTTGAATCATGATTTTTTAATAAGTCATAAAAATTCAAATAAATTGTCAAGGTAAATGGTTAACATGATTTATGAGTCAACCTTATTCAAGTATTTTGTAGGATTAGCTCTTGTCAAGGAATGGTCAAGATGCTCAATCAATGTTTGTGCTCTAAGTAAGAGTGGAAACCTTAATTGATCAAATATAAACTTAAAACTCTATTCACTTAGTTTGTTATGTCAATTGATACCATAACTACTATTGATGTTCAACAAAAAATAATTCACAAAATGTCTAGCCAAAAAAAGAGAAATTTTTGTTGATATTTGTCTAAATTGTTGAAAATTGAAAACCATTGGGTTATTATTACAAATGCACCACATAAAATGTATTTTGCATATTTATTCTTCAATTGTTGAAATTTTGGAATATTAAATTTGAGATCGTTGAACCTAGTTTTCTAAAATAAACAAGGGACCCTTAGAGAATTTTTTTTGAAAAATCCTAATATTAAACCCTCCCCCCCCCCCCTTCTTTTTTTTTTTTAAAATTAACTTTTAAAACCAAAACACAAAAAAAAAATAAAAAAAAAAACTTCAAACCCAAACCCAAAAAACAA
>Ga0116231_10006336_pt1 | contig 22661 bp, 13 predicted proteins | sample S1TSphgellanicum_2_FD_89695 | JGI IMG/M metagenome (GOLD analysis project Ga0116231, IMG submission 89695) | Host-associated microbial communities from peat moss isolated from Minnesota, USA - S1T2_Fd - Sphagnum magellanicum MG | ecosystem: Host-associated > Plants > Peat moss > Unclassified...
AGGGATAATTTTAACAAAAACCAAATAAAAACCCAATTGCAAAACAAGTAAAAAGGTAGGGAGTAAAAAAAAAAAAAAAAAAAAACTAACCACCATGGTTAGTTTCGCTACTTGAAGCCAACAAAACATTGTTTTCTGACCACTCACCATCTATCCTTCATGGTGCACTGCTGAGTACACTTGGAATTTGTTGAAATTAGGCCTTTTTTCTTTTTTCTTTTTTTCTTTTGCCTCAAATTAGGCTAAATCAACATATGGGACTTGGAGTTTTAAGGTGCACACATACACTTAAGCTACATTATTAGTGTTAATATGAGGGGGCCTAAGGAACAGCTTTCAAGCACTAGGTAGTGTCATCAAGAATGGCATTTGGTCCTCTTTTTATTTCGCTTTTAAGTTTGAAGAGTTGTGTGACCCACTTCTTGCAAAGATATATTGTTTAAGGATTCATGCTTAAGGTTCAATGTGCACTATTCATGCAAGATTGTTTGTGCTTTGAAATAAATTGTAGTTTCTTAAGCATTTTTGTGATTTGTTTGAAAAATTAGGCAAATTTTCAAGAATTAGGCACCATAGATGGCAAACAGATACGTCATTTATTAGGCACTTTCTCTTTGATTTTGGATGCAACTACCATATTATTGAACATTTATATTAGTTTAATTGGTTTATTTTACTTTTGGTTTAGTTTGGTTCTTCTATTGATCAGTGGTTGGGGCCCATGGCTCATGTTTCACCATGGAGATTGGGGAGGAGGGGGGGTTCATTTTGGTCTTCTTCAATATGGATGGATAGAAAATTCTTTAGGCATTCATACTCTAGTGGAATTTTCTTTTCCAGACTTTTGAGAATGATATAGGGTTTCATCCCCATTTCTTTAACTCAGGAGACAAAACCTTTTAGAAATTTGATACTCTCATTAGAGGGCATATTATCATGTACAATCATTCCCCGACTGCGCAATGTTCTGTTTTCATCATGGGCGGCGTTCTGTTTTTGCCATAGGCATGATGAAAAACATAAAGCGCCACACTCTCCAAAGGTTGCATTGATTTTTCTATCCCCATGTAAAGTTAGTTTACATGTGCTTGCTTTATCGAAATTGAGCTTTGCATTTGGCTTTTGTCGTATGTGCCCTTACTTTGATCATTCACTCACCCTCAGGCTTTTACCCTACCCGTAAAAGCACTTGGAGAAATTTCCTCTGGTATTTGGAAGGCACCTTATCTATCTATGAAGCAAGGTAGTTTGTTTGTTTTTGTTTTGTTTTATCTTGTCATGCTGACATCTTTCAAATCACCGTGCTTCATACCAAGCACTCCATGCCGTGCTCTCGGTATCTTCGAAAAAGCTCTCGATGAATAGGGGTGCACCAACTTGGTTTGAGACTATTTGGAGCTATGGTGTGCAAGCTATTGATTATTGAACCATTTTTTTCAATGAAACTATAGAAAATAGAAACTGAAAACTTCATTGGAATTTGGAGGTGTTCTTGGTGCTTTTGGAAAGCCTTTGGCGAGTCAGATTTAATAGAATTTATTTCACAATTTTCAGAGCTAAGTTGTGGAAGATATTGATTTTTTAGTGAATTTTGTTGCTGGAAATTTAAATAAATTGCAAAAAAACTGGGTTTGGAAGGAAAAATAAGTTGAGCCCTCAATGTGTTCACATATGTTTTTTTTTATTGGAAATGTGTTCACACTTGGGCCAATGGCACAGGCTACACTAGTATACATGAATATACATTTTATAAAAGAGGAGGAATCTTACACTTGTGCCCATAGAAGGAGTGAACAAGTATGAATGTGAATTGAATCTTTTTGATAACTCCATTATTCAATGTTTTAGAATTTCAAATGTAAATAACCCTTCAATGCATTATAATGAGTGCATTTCCATCCACATGTCTTGCAAGCTTACCATCATCATTCATGGATGGTGCCATGCACCCCATTCTAGTTCCAATTCCAAATTCCAAATTTGTAGAATAAACAGTTGCCAACTATGTCTTATTCAAAAGATTGTCACATTGTCTTACTTCTCTAAACATATGTTCCATACTTTTGAAAAAATTAATCCTTTTATACCCTTTCTCCTCCTAACTCTAGCATTTAAGGTAAGCATGGTGTGAAAGAGAATAGAAAAAAGAGACATGAATTGGGGTCAAAAGGGCAACCTTTTCTTGTTGGCCCATTTCAAATGAACTTGAGTCGTACTTTCAATTTTCCATGCTAGCTTCAACCTCTAGAACTATATACATGAATATCGATTATTGTTCTTGGTAGATTTCACCTATTGTTTTAGCTTGCCACATACAAATGAATCAAATGTGCTTTGTATTTTTATTTATTTAGATATTGTTAAAAGTTTTAATTCATAATCTTTTTGCAATATGAGCAAACAAAGTCATTGCATCGTCATAATTAATTTTATCTATTTAAAGAGTTCCAAGCATTATTGTAACGGTTCATCTTTTGTTTGTTCTAAAAGAGTGAGACACTTATCAATCTTGAAATAATGAAACATTCTTTAACCTTTGAAACAATATTATACAAAGATTATTTTTATAAAACATATTCATTATTTGGTTGTATATATCAAAGTAAAATACTTCAATCTAGTTGTTATTGATATTATATATTCATTCATAATTATTACATGATTATGAATTTCTTGTAATGCTTGTTTCTTGCATGGATGGAGTGCAAATGGTCATCAAATTATGACCAAAATAACCATAAATAATCAAAAGTGATAAATTTGGTCACACATATGATATTGCATCATTAAATACAGGATCAATCTAGAATACATGCCCTAAACAGAATAAGTCTATGTTTTTAATTGTCATCTCAAACTTTTGATTCGATAGAATCCATCATCAAAACCATCCTTATAGATACTTCAATATTGCTTGAAATAATTTTTGGATATGCACCGAATTGTATATGAAGTTTTTTTTATGAACTATGTTAAGGTTGTAATCAATACATAAAATCATTTTTTATGAAATCCATAATAGGCTTTGGTGTAAGTAACAATGATCATATTGGGCTTCTTTTACCTTCAATACAAGTGAAATTTGTAAACATGTGTATGTATTTCCATTTGGAACTTGCAATAATCATGGTTAGTAATATTAAATGACTAATATAAATGTTAAAAATTCAAATTAAATAATAATTAATTCAAATTTCGATTTTGATTTGAATTCAAAACTTTTGAAAATGTGCAATTGGTATGTCAAATGATGTCCATTTTGCAAAGGGCCCCATAATTTTTTTAAATGAACATGTTGATGGTCAAAAAGAATTGGGTGATAAGAAACTACAATTCATAATTTTAAAAAAACACTCTTTTTTTTTAAAATGTGTAATTCAAATGTTTTTGAAGTATATTTGAATTTTCAATATTGATCGATTTCAAGAGTCCTTCGCCACATGCCAATGGGGGATAATGCAAATGACGTATGAAGAAAAGTTATAAGTTCTAATAGAAGATAGTGAACCTTGAAATAATGAACATATTTCATTGAATAAAACCTGAAATTTGTTCCATTGATAATTTAATACAAGCTAGTGAAGATGATAAAAGATAGTGACAAAATTAATGATACTAAAAAATTGTGTTCAACAACATTAAAAAGCACATAATTTTCATTTGAATGTTAATAGCATGTGAATAGAACATTGTTTCAAGCAAGAAAATAGTAATGGCACCATATGATTAAAATTATGTATAACATGTTCCATTTACAGTCCAAAAACAATTAGATGATGATATGTAAGGTTTAAGGCATGCAAATGCAAGCATAACCATAGCCATGTGTTAAAACATTGTCATCATCCAAAATGTTTAAACATTGAATTTACAACTTTTATACCTTTTCCTTATTACTAGCATTTTTCATGCATTGCAACCTACTTTCAAACTTAGCTTGGCCAAAGGGGAGTAGGTCCAAATTCTTTGAAATGTACCAAAATTTTGTCATTTCCCTTATTCCATACTTTTTTACCTAACCCTATTTCATTGTATTCAAGATATAAAGTGGTTGATATTGATGGAATCTTCTAGTATTGTGATGGTGTAAGGTATTGTATTGTAAAATATTTGACACTTTTTTATTCATTCATTTGATGAAGATCAAAATATAAGATAAAAAAGGACCATTAAAGACTAGGTCTTTTTTGTCTTGAATGGTACACCTTAAAAGATTTTCACTTTTGTGTCTTTGAATTAAAAATTTAATGATGAAATTGCAATTATCATTAGACCAAGCCATGAAAATCAAACCCTTTGATTAGTTCAAATTTTAGCAAATTGAATTGTAAAAATAAAAAATATTTGTGGTTCCATGCATTTTTAGTAGCATCTCATTGTCAAAATGTTCGTGTATTTTCAAAAATGGGAAGCAAAATTAATTCAAGTTTTCCATTGCTTGAAAATTGTGAATTGAGTTTAGAACCAACTATTAAAGTTTCCATATTATTAAATTGCATTTTGACAACATCTAATCATAAATCTTGTTTGAAACTTTGCCCCAAGAAATCTTTAAAAAAAGCAAAAGGGGGTCTTGGCCTTGATTTTAAAATTGTACATACTGATTTATTATGTGAATAAAAATAATCTTTGATTTTATTTAATTAAATTTTCTTATAACATGTTATGGGTCCATTAATTTTTTTTGTGTATAATTGTTTACATGAGTGGTGAAATCACAAATCTTGATACCAAAAAGGTTACTCGTGTGGTGAAGTTTAATGGTGTAAAGTTTTAACCATGGAAATTCAAAATGACTTTCAATCTTTGGATTAAAAAGGTTTCACCTATTGTTGATGGTTGCATTAGTTCAAAAATGAAATGTAATTCATTGGTTAAAATCATTATGGAACCTTAAAAGTGAAATAAATTCACCCCACCCAAGTCATTTCACCTTGTTTAAAGGTATGTTATTATAATATCACTTGGTAATCATCACGTTTCACTATTAGTTAACATAATTCACTACTAATTGAAATATTTTATTATAATAAATATGTTATCTCTTATGTTGTTGTTTTCAATACCTACAATATTGTACCTTAGGTTATCCTAGGTTATTTTATCCTAAATTATTTCAAATTATTTTTCCTTAGGCTATTTTCAATTATTTTAAATAATTCCAACATAAGTTATTTTAATTGTTTTTACCCTAGGGTATTATTGACAAAATTCAGCTATTCCCCTTGTGTTATTCTACCCAAAGCTATTATTGGTTATTTTAGGTTATTTCACTTTATTCTACTTTTGGCTATTATATTAGATGTTATTTTTGCTTATTATAAGTTATTCCACCCTAAACTATTTTAGGGCATCCCAAACTATTTTAAGCTATTTTATTATAAGTTATTTTAGATTATGGAACCCCTAGGTTGTTCTATGCTATTCTAAAATATAGTGTAGATTAATTTAAGGTATATTAATTCAAGGTAAAATAATTTAAAATAACATAGGGTATAATAACCTAAAATAACATATTATATAACTTATAACAACTTAAGGTTACATAGCCTAAACCTATAGTATAATAGCCTATAATAACATAAGGTAAAAAAACTTAGAATTGTCGAAAATGGCTTAAGGTAAAATAACTTAGAATGGCATATGGTGAAATAACCAAAAATAGCCTAAGGTGGAATAACTTGGAATAATAGAAAATAACTTATGGTAGAAAAAAATAAAATAACATAGGGTGGAAAACATAAAATAATGGAAAATATATTATAATAACTTAGAATAACCTAAAATAATTGAAAATAAACTAAGGTATAATAACTTAAAATATCATAAAATGAAATAACTTAAATTAACTGAAAATAACTTAGGATCAAATAATTTATAACAACATAGGGTGAAATAATAATAAAAATAACCTAAGATAAGATAATTAAGAATAATATAAAATAAAATAAGTTAAAATAATATAAGGTGGAATAACCTACAATAGCCAAAAATAATTTAAGGTAGAATAACCTAAATTAGTAGAAAATGATTTAAAATAGAATGACTTAAAATAATGTAGGGTGAAATAGTTTAAAATAGTCGAAGATAACATAGGTTATAATAACCTATGATAAACTAAATTGGATTAGCCAAAAAACCTAGGGTAAAATAACTGAAAATAACAGTGCCTGAAATTTATTTTAAATAGCTTAAAGTGGTTTAATTTAGAATACTTAAAAATAAATTATAATAACACATGGTGGAATAGCTTAAAATATTTTTAAATAGCTTAAGGTGGAATAAATTTTTAATAACATAAAGTATAATAACTTAAAATGACCAAGGGTGGAATAATTGATAATAAATTAAAGTAAAATAACCTAAGGTAGATAACTTAAAATAGATGAAAATAAAATAACTTAAAATAACCTAGGACCAACATAAAATCCTAACCTATGGTAGCCTAGGCACAATTTAAAGTATATTACATTAACTTAATAATATCTTAAAATATCTTACGCTAATCTAAAAATAACCTGGGACTAACATAAGAATCTAACATATCCAATAATTCACACATAGGTTAGAAAAAGAATGTGCATAATAATATGTGATAACAAATCATTTCACTTATTTAAATAGTGATCCAATGGTTAACAACTTGCTCTTTAAACATGGATGTGAAAAGGGTTGAAAAGTTTAGACCTTCACACTTGCACCTTAAGTTAGTGGGCTAAATGGCCTAAGTTAATTTAAGTTTTAAAATGTTTAGCCTAGTTAGTTTAGTGAAATAACTATTAAATAATTTGATTATATATTAATGATTTTACGTATTTGTAACAATTGGTCCCTATTCATTAAGGGGTTGATAATTTTTGTTATGGTAAATTTGTTCAATTTCAATCAAAATCCAATGATATACTAAGTGAATTGGGACACATATTGGTGTAGTGTTGTGAAATATTATCTATTGCTCATTATGAAGTTGCACATGACAAGAAAGATAAACACAATGGTGGTGATTTTACAAGTAAATGACATTTTTCGTATGCAAGATTTGAGAAATTGTATCATCGTTTTTTAAAAGTGGTCATTTTTTTCTCTTGTTCATGATTAGTTTGCTAAAGAAAGTATAAGATTTCATCAACAACTTTACAAAACTAAGTTACAACCAAATAAGTCTATAATATTTTATAGTAATTGCATTTTAATTATTTGTCATAGACTATGGGATCTTCAAATTGTAGTGATTGATAAATAATTACTATTGAAGATAATTTGTGGATTGCCATGTCATTACTTTTACTTGCTTGGGACAACATTTCACTTGTTGATTAGACACTAAGTATTTCATGTTCAAGCATTGAAAATGCAAGCCTATTTATTGATCTTGCATTGTTTACACATCATGTTATATGTTTTACATCTAGTGGAAATATTTATGTGATTTTTCACTCATAGTTAAATCTTGAACAAAAGAAGGAATGTGCAACCAAAGTCAAATAATATAACAAAAAATTATAGTGTCTTATGTGTTATGGATTTGGACATTTGTATTTTAAACACAAATAAGATGTTGAATATGAAGGCTAAAACTAAATTTGTCATTGAAGTTGATACAATCATTGTTATTGTCAACATATTGCTTAGTAAAGTTATTAGGTGGTCCTTTGTTTCTTGAATCACATATTTTTGGCCCTAATTTATTTACTAACAACTCTTTGTTCAAATCATTTTATAGTAATGAAAAGGCTATTGCATATGTTATTACTTTTAAAATGTTTTATGTTCATATTGGCATTGAGATTAATATTTGTTGTGCAAAGTTTTGAGTCAAACAATGTTTGGCTTGTGGATATTGGTGTCACACCATATAACCAATAAGACACATTGATTTAAGAACCTAGAATTTTAGGCTATTTAGGGATTTGGGGTGTCAAAGTAACCAACAATCAATGCATGTGGGTTGCTGGTGTTGGTGATATTAATATTTTATTTTTTGTTTATGGCATTTAGCACCAAGGTATCATTTAATTCATATTTTTAATGTTCCTAACTCCAATAAAAGTCTTTTACTAATTGGCCAAATGTTTGAAAAGAACATAAGCTCCCCTTTTAACAAGGATTAAGCTTGTAAAATGATCTTTGGAAAGGATCCAAATTTACCCTTCTCATGACATGGATCAAAATTTTGATCATCTTTGGAAAATGTAATTCCAAGTTCAACTTCCTACTCTTAATGCCAATCTTGCTGCAAAGTTTTTTTCATTTTCTAATGAAGTCATTTTTTTAAAATGGCACAGTTATTTGGGCCATATTCATTATATGAATATAATCAAAAGGATGATCAATTAACGTTTTGTCATTAGTATCCAATTACAAGTTCCAATACACATGTTTATTATAATTGTGCCCATGAAAAAAGTCAATTCATCAACATTTTCCTTCTTGACATTGATCTTCATCTAATGCACCTTCAAAGGTTTGCCATAATGTTTTAGGATAAACATTTTGATACAATGCTTTGTGGAATTTAAAATCTTGGGCGCATTCTCTAACTCTTCATGTTTGAACAAAAAGGTTGTGTACGTAAGGGATTTGGCACAAAAATGGGATAATCTCCTAAAATTGAGAGTTTCCAATCATATCAAACTACAAACTAAAAATGATTAATGCATTTGCAACCAAAAATGTTGCATGGATGAATTACAAGTTAACATGGACTCATAAAACTCACCATGGTTCAAACTTGGGAGAAGTCACTATTTTCCTTCCTATAGTATATTTTGTATCTCCCTAGGGGGGCACTAAGTGTTAAAATGCAAAACCACATGCGTCAAATTACAAGGTATTGTTTGAGGGGGGATTAGGTAATTTTTCACTTTATTTTTTGTCACCGTGTTATTATCTACTTTTCTAATATGCACCTATTTAAACCACCTTATATATATACATATGGGGATTAATGCATACCTTATATTACTTTTACAATACATAATTCCATAAAATAATAAATTTTCATTAAATTAAAACATCAAATGCTAAAATTCAAGATTAGATGCATGCAGTTTGAGAATAATTATACCATTAATACATGTCAGAGCATTGAAAATGTAATAGTAGTAAGGCATGTGCTTAGGAAAAATGAAACATAGGGGACGAAATTAGTAAGGCATCAAAATCAAGTAAAATCCAATTTTGCTCCGTATTAATTTCTTTTGTAAAAAATTCAACCCATGTTACCAATTTTGTGGCCTACTAAGATCAAACTAGCTAAATTTGTCCCCTAAATGTGGGACTTTACAAATGACTTTATTGGTTTTTAAAATATACATACCTATATTATAAAGTTAATTAAATTATATTTTTTACCCAACAACCAATATATGGCACCCTATATTTTTACTCATGTATTTTGTAAATTTCATAAGGAATGTTCCCCCATGTTATATATAAATGGTCATTTTTCTTCATACTAGCAAGTGGAATTTGGGAAAAATAATTTTATGTGGTACCATTAGAAATGTCACACCTTCATTTTTTTGGACCCATTGAATTTTACAAAAAACAATTAAGAAACATTTAAATATGGATTTTTGCTAGATTTTTTTCATATTAAGAACACAAGTTCGAAACATATTTCAAAAAAATTATTGGGATATAATATTTTTGCCAAGCTACATTTGATGGTATTTTATTTTAACTTCTTATTAAATAATTAATTGAGTAGGCACAATTTACTTATGAATTTCCAAAGTTTAGGACTATGATTTAAAAAAAGGCCATTGCAAATAAAATTTCAATAGTCATTTACTTTGGTATGCAATGGATTAAAAAAAAATTAATTGTAAAAGAAATTGAAAGAAAAGGTTGCAAGAAAATTGTTTGGGTAATTTTACTAGTTTTACCATTGTTTGAAGTCATTCCTAGTGGTATCACCCAAAGATATTTTGCCCAATCCCAAAATTGGGACGCTATAAATTCCTCACACCACAATAAAATTCAATGATTTAATCATTTATCTTGTAACTTTTTTAAAGAATTCTAAAATATTGTATCTAGTTATTTAATTAAAGTTGTTTTGACCCATCAAAACATCATTTAAATGATTGGGAATCACTTTTATAGTTTGATTTTCAACCTTTCAAATGGCCTATGAATTTAGGCTTAAAAGATATTTTTTGAAAATGTAATCCCACTTTATTCTAAATTTTTTAAGACCTTTCTAATAATTTAGAAAGGGTTTAATTTGAAACACCTTGGGACTTCTAACCTCCCAAAATAAGAATTCAATTAGAGAGTCTTGAAAGCATGCATCACTTTGATTCACACAATTTCATTTCATGTGAATGTGTTTGCATTCTCTTTCATTTATCCCATGTCTTGATTGGTCCCTTGCATGACTTGAATCTTATTTGAAAACTTTAAACCTCCTTTCCACTTGGGATCGACATTTTCACTATGCAAAAACCCAACATCCATGACTAAGACATTTTGTTACTATGTTCCAAATTTAATCACACATGTGTGTCATTTGATTATGCAAAATCAATCTCCCCTAATTTTGAAACAATAATGTGACTAAGGCAGTTTGAGGATTTATGCTATTGAAATCATTTGACTAAAATGAAATTTTAAAAAATGAACATATAACTTTATAAAATGAGTAAAAACATGATATTCCAAGCACACTCAAATATTTTATTTTATTTTGGTTATAGCTAATGGAAGTGTAATATTAACTCACTAATTTTTTTAAAAAAATTAAAAGTAATTGTACACTTAGCAATAGAAAAAACAAAACAAAACATTGGTCTTAACAGAGTTATCCGTAAGGTCATGCGATTAGGGGACGAGAATGGCCAGTATCAGCATAATAGGGCATCAAACGTGTAACTGGGAATGAAAATTTTACAAAACGAAATAACTGGGACCCAAACTAGTTGTTCCACCAATTTTAGTAGTAAACTGAGTTTCCTCCTGTCTTTCTTTTTTCATGAGCTACTGCTGCTATATATATTTTCATTGCTCCTACCTGTACAACTACTATAATTACTCTCGAACCTTGTGCAGGAAATGCTGAGTTTCAGCATTTCATACTGAGATTTAATAAAATTTCCTTACTTTGGGAGAGGGGGGATATGGGGTGAAAGCAGGCCCAAAGACAGGGTAACCCACATTTGGGTTGTGGGGATTATGTGTTTTATGGGTTTTGAAAAAGGAAAAAAAGCCTCAAAAGAGTGAAATGTTGTGAGAAAACGTGCCCAAGTAAAATGATTGATATGTTAATTGGTGTACTATGGTGTACACCATCAGGACCGTTATGGTACTACGGGGAAAAAAACAATCTTTGAAACTGGTTTACCAGCAACCAACCCCAAATGAGATAAGATTGAGCTTTCAGTGCACTTTAGAAGGCATTTTGAGACCAAAAGGAAGAAGAGGAAAAGGCATGTTGGAGATGTGAAGGCCAGAGGTGGTAGACAGGTGACCCAACTGCTGCGACCAAGCCCAAGTTACTTTCATAGATCCGTGTAAGGGTAGATTGTCACCATGTTATTGTCGTGGACACTCATCTCACCCCATTGGCCTTTTCTTTTGTGTCACCACCGGAAAGGGGGTGGAGCAATCCACTTCAATATTCATGAGATCAAAAATAATTCAGATGGCCGGCAGAGAGAAAACTTATGGCCTGTTTTATTTGTCTCCTTAAATGCGGGAGGAATCCACTTTTGCATGCGTTTCAATTTTTATTTATTTTTAAGTCAGATATCTCGGATGAGATCTTTGACATGGTTTTTTTTTTGTTTTGTTTTTTCCTTCCGTAATGTACCAAAAATTGTTGTCGTTCACTGGGTTGTAGGACCACGAAAAGAAGAAAGTTATGTACGGGACAGGACGTGTAGGCCCAGAGGCCATGAGGTCCATGTTATTTTGAGTTATTCATGGGAACAAAGGGCAATAGGCACAAGTAACAACATACTTGTTGGTTCCCATATCTATCACCCTTGTTCCCATAGGATGAGAACAACAGAATCCGCCTGTCAGAAATCTCCCGCAACAGAAAAATCTGACATAATTGGAACATGCCAGCCTGGATACAACTTTGTGTAAAGTGTATCGGATGCAGAGAGGACAATTATGTACTTGCAGAACGTACAATTGCCCTCATTCTCACGTCCGAGAACACGATAACACCCCCATGTGATCCACCCTTTTCACAACATTACAAAAACTTGGCGTAAAGCACACGCACATAATCCGTGTTTTTTTTCAGTGTATTTGGCAGGCATGTTATCAAGTGAAACGGAGCATTTCACTTTTTTAAACACCTTTTTAAAATAATAAAATAATATTATAATATCATAAATTCAGAAATATTTCAATGCCAATTTATTGAAATTAACTCCTCAAAACAATTTGAAGTTTTCATTCTAACAATCTGATGGATGACCATCTGGGCTTTTTTTTCATCCCTAGGCATAATAATAAGCTTTTTCCCATAGACCACATATTTATTTATTTATTTATATTTTTTCCGCTAATCCTATAACTCTTAGGTCAAATTTTAGGTCAGATTTTTATTTGAAAGGTAGAGCCCTAGGGTGAGGGCTTTACCTTACAAATAAGTAATACCTTAGCCTTTAATTAAGAAACCTAGGTTGTGGTAATACCTAGCCAAGTGTGGTTCCACATTTTAGGAATGTGCCCTACCTACCTTGGGTCTTTAGCCATTGTAAAGCATAATGCGAAGGTTGTGATGAATCAAAACATACCTAAAGCACTAGGCATAGGGGTGGGAGGGATATCACACCTATTCTTTTTAAGTGTGGCAAATAGCTTACATCTTCTTATAGGTGTAAAATCCATTGCTTCCCATGTTGACGTAAGATCCTTGTCACACTTTTAAAAAATAGGTGTAATATCATTACCCTTCCTTTTCTCATGAATAAGGTACCCTTCAAATACACTAAGAATTTTCTGGGCATGCTCTTCTGCAATTGATATAAACCCCCATGGTTTTCCTTTAATGACTTCTTTGGCTTGTCTTGGGCTTTCAGGCCAGAGTATGAATGAATTGCCAACTACTTACTTCTTCAGTTGTCTGAACTTCTGAACATTGTTGTAATTGAAGTACACCTTTTTGTAGTCACTGACTCAACACTGTAGATTGTTGGGTCATGTTAACTGGGGTTAGTTAAGATGGTTTCAGAATACTTACATTGGCCTTGCCTTTTTTTTTTTTCGCTCCTACCCTGAGCTTTAATTGCTCTTGTACCTTCCCATATGGTTTTCAATAGTTCATCATTATTTATGTCAATCTCAAATTCCATTTTACTGCATAAAATGGACATGAAAAGACACAATAATGAAAAGGCATGCGTTAATGATGAAAGCACAATAACACTTATGTTTTCATTATTGTGCCTTTTTCATGTCCAGATAAGTAGGTAGAGAAAAGGAATGGGGTAGATATTATGAATAAAAAGTTATTTTTTGAAAAGGTATTGAAATAATAAATAATGTAATAATAACATTAGATATAAAATTGACCACTTCAAACCATAGACTTTGAATAAATCCAAAAAATAATTATAATTTTCACTTTGAAATAGAAAATTTCAAAGGCTATGTGTGAGAGAGGTAAGATAATAATGGTAAGGGCAATGGAAATTTTGAAAGAGTATTTGGAAAATAGTTTTAAAGGTTTTCCTTTTTCGTGTAGGTGAGCCCCAAAGAGGTGTGAGGTAACTAGGCTTAAATTTTAGTGTGTAGCATAAACATACATGCATGATGACAAGACTTATGTGATTATGTGGTGAATAGCTTGAAGCCATAGATTCTCAATAAATCTAGAGAATAAAAAATTTATGTGCCTAAAAAGTTAATTTCATTAATGTGATCACATTTTATCCATCTATGAAAAATGATATATTTAATCAATTTTATTCATGAATTTTTTTGAATACATTTGACATGCTTAAACATTAATGTTTATATGAGATCTAGTTTCATTCATGTTGTCAATTTGTTTTTCATTTATATATATATATATATTGCACTCCCACAAACCCCCACCCCCCCACCCAATAGCCTTGAAATGTGGTTTTGTATCAAGGATACTAGGTAGTGCTAGCCCAAAGTGTGAACTTGTCATCCAACTAATTTTTCCTTCTAAAACCAATTTTTGTAATTTTATTAATTTCCAATGCCAAAAACTACTAAAAACTTAGTATCTCCCACAACTTAAATCTAAAAAATTCAAATCACCTTCATAAAATCCTATTTATTGAAGGCTTTCCAAAATTACCAAGAGTGTGCCCAAATTCTCCTTTAATTTTCAGTTTTGATTTAAATGAAAAAAATTCAGTGAAAAAATTGTTCAAGATTCAAGAACTTCTCCACTAGAGATTGAAACATTATGAAACCTACTCACTGCGCTCTGCACTCATTGAGGGCTATCCAACAGTACCAAAAGCACAACAAGAGACACCATGAATATGGGAGACCTTAATGTGACAAGCAAACAAAACAAAACAAACAACCTTCCATCATAGATAAATTTCAACTAAAGGTTTTAATAGTCAAAATATTGCTCCTTTCACGGGCCATGCTCAACTTTTTACACTATATGGATGACCACAATGACATACTAAGATTTTAGTTGTGTTCACACTGAGCTGGCCCTGGTTTTTCACACTAAAAGTACATTCACACTTGGTGTTAGGAACTCCCTAACACCATGCTAGTCATTTAGGACTTAACTCATTTATCATGAAGATTTTATATTAAGCTAACATTCACTTAACATTAAGCCATCACCCATTTAACACTGGGTGCCACCTAGGATGCCACCTAGATTTTCATTTAACACTGACTTAACACTCAAGTGTGAATGCACCATAAGCGAGTCGACTAGCACAAGATTTTGGTCATGTCTAGACCGAGTTAGTCTTGGGTTAGGGTTTGGGCATGTTTTTTTCTTACTTGAACATGATCTCTTGGATGTTCTTCAATTTCTTCACCAGATGCAACAAGTACATTCGGGATTCAACTTGAAGCACAAGAGTCAAGCGTGTGCAATAGGCTTGCTGTTGTCATTTTGACAACTGGTGATCAAACCAAAACCAGTTCAGCCACCCACCACCACTTACATGAACATAAATTGCAGCCTTAAAAGCCATGTTACTTTCTTTGTAATGTGAAGAAATGGTGTTATATGTTGTATGACACAAAGTAGCCATGCAAGCTTTGTAAATGCCTTCTTCAGTAGGCTTTGATGAGTCGTCCTCCGCTGTACCACTGTCTTAATTGTGGCTGTTGGTTCCGTAACCCGCTCCATCAATTGAGTTTTCATGCATGATAAAGCCCCTGGAACAGAGTTTTTACTCTTGAAATTGGGCACAGGCCCTTATTTCAAATGTGCCCAGCTCTGTCCCTTCCTTACATACACACCACTTATTGTCCTTCAACGGAGTCTGATTCAGTGCTGTACTGGTATGTCCACTTTCACGTACCAGTTGGGTACCAGTCTTGACTACTTTCATATCACCCTGGTATTGGTATTGGATCGAATATTAACACTTTCATATTGGCCTGGTCCTGGTATTGGGCTCAAGCCTGATTTTGGCCTAGTATGAGGTAAGTATAAACCTGGTGTTGAGACAGGTATAAGAGCATCTCCAGTGGTGCTCAGTATGTGATCCTACACAACACAATTAAATGAAGAAAAGTTCAAATATGCCAGTTTGGCTCAGTGTTTGCTGTGGCTAGTAAAGGGCACAGCAACTGTGTGCACCTCCAAAAAAGAGTGTAATAAATATGATTTGACTGGTGCTCACGGATTCTGGCTGGCCCATCATAATGATTGGTCCAGGTGGTTTGCTACTAGTAGCCCCCCACCTATTTCCTGTCCCAGTCTTAGTTTTATGTGTGGGGTTGCAAAAAAAAGTAAATAACTAAACTCGGATGGGAATAATACTTTTGCAGGGTCACATACGGGTGCTCATAGATGAGCATCTCAACCAACGCTCACTCTGTGACCCTGCAATAATGTTTCTCACATCCAAGTTTTTTTAGTTACTAACTTTTTTCCAACGCCACCATTAAACTGAAACTGGGATTGCAAGTAAGTGGAAGACCACTAGTAGCATTCCACTTGGACCAATCAAACCATCTAGCCAATCAGAAACAGGGAGGGAGCAGTCAATAAATAGGACTTGACTATCTTTTTCAGACTGTTCCAGGGCTCTGAAAGATCTGCATCTTTTCAGGGTCCCAGGAGTCTTCCAATGGATTCACTGGATTTCATTGATGAACTTCATCCAAGATTTCCAGTGCAGACTCCAGAGTCACATACTGAGCATCGGTGGAGAATCTCTAAACCTGGTATAGGCTGGTATTATCTCTGGTTCATACCAGTCTGGTACTGGTATTAGGCTGGTATTGCCTCAGGTGTTGTACTGGGATGTTATTCCATACCAATATACATACCAGTACTAAATAGCTAGGTTGCTCCCTATATACCAGTACAACACTCTTCTAATCCTTTTAATAACTCATGGTAAAATTTAGTACCTAATTCTTCAAACCGCAAAGCTCTCCCAATTATTACACTGTGTCCACAGAGCCTTGTAAAATTTGGGAAATTTTGGATGATGTGCAGGATGTATACTAAGATTTGCATTTACAAGCACACTCTAATTCAATGGCATCAGGGTGTTTCAATTGCAATCAAAACTTCTTCCATCCGAAGCTGAGTTGCATAATTGGGTTGGTTTCCTCCTCCTGACATCCCTTCTTTGTTGAGTCCCCCCCCACCCGCCGGCACACCATGAAGGATGGATGGTAAGTGATGAGGAAATAATTTTCTGTTGCATTTCAGTTCAATAGCTAACCATACTGGTTAGCTCAGTTGCTTTTTTTTACAAACCTACCTATTAACCCTTAATTGTCAGTGCAGACCAGAATGGTTTGGGCTCAACAACATGCCCTGGAACAGTAAAAATAGCTTGCTTTTTTTTTTGGCTTCTGCACAAATGACCATTGTATGTGCAACTTTGGCCCCTCATTTTTACCTTCGTCTGAAGTCCAAATGTTGAATTTCTTTTCCCATCAACCTCATATGTCCACCTTCCATCTACTATAAAAATTTTAGCATCATTGAAATATGATAACTAAATCAAATACTTGAAAAACTCTAAATTTTGAAAGCTGCCCGTATCTCATAAAATTGCACTTTCGATGGTGGGGATTTTTCATTTATCATCCAAATTACACATTTTTACTACCAAAAGATTCGGATTGAAATCCCCTTCAACTCTATTGAGTTGATTTTTTCAAAAATGTCAAAAAATTCCAGCTATTGGGAAGTTATATGGTTACAACTCCCTCCTGTCACTTGACACTGGTTTGGTCAAATGACAATTAAGGGTTAACAACCTGTTGAGTGGGTTGTTAGTAGGTAGGTTGTAGAAAAGCACTTGATCTATCTATGTATAAACCATCTACTTACCTATAGTTACTTAGTTGCCTACCTATACGGGACCCATTTCTTATAGAACAAGTTATCAAGGTGAAACTGGATATTAACTCGGTAGAGGTTCATCCACAACTTAGTCATAACTCATAATGGACATCCAGTGGATGGTCGGCTGGTGGGTGCTGGTGCACTCTGGTCAAGTCTCCCACCCTTTTCCTTACATCCAATCCAGTTTAATGGCAAGTAGTTTGCAAAGACCCTCTCAGCTTTTGGTCCCCTTTTATTCCAGCAATTTTAGTGAAATATTTAAAATTTTTTTTAGGGTTTTACTTTCTCTCTTCTAGAGATGTGGTAGGTTCACCTGAATAAATTGCCAAAGGTTTTCATAATGTACAATGCTGGTAGATATGGTGCTACATATGATGTTAAAGTTATTGAGTTAAATAAAGCACCTCCACTGGCAGCAAACCCAATGGCCTGAAAATAATATTCTTGATGAAATTTAGTTTTTAGATTTCAGGGATGACAATTCGTCAGAGCTGGTTTGGGTAAAAGCATTGTTACTTTTCATAAGCCATCCTTTTGGATGATAGTTCCAAATTGGAATTATGTTTAGCCAATTCTTAAATAAAGAGGAATGGAAATGTGTCTTTTTGAATTTAATTTTTTTTTTGTTTTTTCAAAAGTTCAATGCAATAGTCACTAGTAAATTTTCAATACCATTTCCACCAATTTGCATTCCATTTCTTTTCATTTGAATATATGAATCCAATTGCATTTGAATTCAATCACATTTGAATTCCATTCAATTAAATCTGAATTCAACTCAAGTTGCATGTATTGTCATTTAATATTTTCATATTACAAACTTGGAGAGTTCCCTCAGCATGCTTCTCCAGTTTGAATCAGCAAATTTCACCAAATTTCGACCTAAAAAATATGATTTCAATCTATGCAAAGGATTTTTCATGGAACAAATGGCCCAAATTCACCAGATTTTGAATTTATATTTTATATTTTTTTCAAATCGCCAGATTTTTATGATAAACTCCAGTATGTAGCCCAAGAATATAGAACGATTCTGTTTTTTTTTTTTTTTTCCTACTTTCATATTTAGTATGCAGCCAAATTTGGCTAAATTATTTTGTGAATGATCAACACTTTGGCTACATCACAAAATCCTTAAAAGGAAACCTTGCCCCCACAGACAAGGCTCAGTGGTGAAAGTCTGGTGGACAAAAGGGGGATATGAGGGCTTTGAAAATACTTAGTTCTATAAGGATCTGTTGGAGAATATGAAGCAAAGCATGGAAAATCTTCCACAACAAAGATCATTCATGTGTGCTGAACATTATACTCATGGATTCTTACATACCAGGATTTATGGGATATGGAATGTATTACAGGGCGCGGGAGTTTACACACTTACCACCTTTCACACCATACCTTATTGATGAGCAACTACTTTTTTGACCTGGAGTGAGGGAATTGCACTAGAGCAATGGTCTTTCCCAATTGTTTGTATTCCTACTCATATTGGGTGTAACTCACCAAATACAGGCATGATTTTCATGCATGAAGGAAGGCCAGCAATTGAGAACTGAGAAATGTGTGTTCTGAACCTTCCAACTGAATGCACAACTAAATGGTTAGTTGAAGCCCTAAAACCAGCCTAGACATTCCTCATTCCCACCCCAGTTCATCATACCTAATTACCAATACCTAAGTTAGAGCATCTCCACCCCATAGCAATAAACTACACCTCTACATTAAAATAAGCTGGTGTTCAACCCTTAAACGTCCATTGACCAAAACAATCCCACTTTGAAAAGAGGAACCAACCCTTACAAATTTTCGGAAAAGCCATTTAAAATGTTGGATTTTGGAATAAGAGGAGTGCTTCACTTGATGAGAGCCCTCACCAAAGTCACATTGAGCTTCAAATGCAACATTGCTTCTATGAACTTGTCATAACGGGTCATATGCACTCTTGTACATAATGTAGGAGTTCACCATGGTGGTACCTATTACATGGAATATGATTTGATGCAACCATTTGTGATTGCACCTTTGTCAAGTATAATTATCATGAAGTTGATCTTGGACATTAATTCCATGCATGTGCTCTTGGTAATGCATTAACATTGGGCTAGTTGGCATTTTAAGTGGACTAGTTAAATATCATCAAGTGGAAAATATGCTTGCAAGATTGATGAGATTGAAAGCAATGGCCAAAATGGAAATTGGTTTGTCATTAAGCCAAGAAATTGTAGCAACCTTTCTTGAAGCATCCATGTAGTACCCAAATTGTCCGCTTGATCTTCTCTTTGGATCAATAATCAAAGCACTAAACCACCCCTTCTAATCAATCCTACAAGTCCATGTGGCATCCACCCCAACCTTTAAGAGATCTTAGATCAATGTAAGGCTAGAAAAGTTATCACATGTGACAATGTGATTCTTCAACCCATAAACAATCATGTATCCAATTGCATGCTCAACATCCTCATGACTTGCATCACAACACACTTCCATTTTTTACACATACTTAAACTTAACATTAACCAAGCACCAAATCTTCAATCCATATCAACAAGGTTTTGTTTTCATGTATTGTTGAGTGGGTGAGTATTTTCCAATGCATTTGACCATCATTTCATTCACACACAAATTTTGCTCTACATTTTAAAAATTCAATCTTGAAAGAATTCTACATAATTATCTACAAACAATTCTTCATAATGACAAACCCTCCATGGCCTACACATTAAACAACTCATGAAGTTGGAAGTTGGGAATCTAACTGCCACTTTTTGGTGTTAAGTGATAACCACATCTTATCAAACTTATCATCAAACACAACCATTCCAAAAGACATGTTATTCACATAATCTAAATCCACAACAAACTTGTAAAACATATCATAAGATGGAAACATGAGTTTATAACCTCAAATGTAAACTTCTAGAACCAAACATGACGTGTCATGCTCATTCATGTATGTGACAATTGCATTTGCACAATCAAAGCACCCCCATGTACCAAACAAGAAAACCAAGATTATGTCAATATCCTCATGAGGATCATAGAATTCATTCACCATAGTTCCCCAAAATTCAATTAACTTTGCAACTTTAGATGAGTCATTAGTCACAAGCATGGGCAATTCAATATGAGGAACAATCATAGATTTGCCTTTTGACCCCAAATAAAAAATAGGCTCGTGAAGCCTTTGAAGCCTATCAAATCACAATGTGTGTAGTTTACATTCAAGTGGCACATTGTTATTTCAAAAATCATCAAAGCCAACTTGGTCAACAAGGTTTGGGTTTAACATTCAAAGTGGCAATCAAGATGTCAAGTTCTATTTTTGGTGAAACCATAAACACTTCTTGTTGCTTGCTTGTGCTCACATGGGAAGTCCCAACATCATAAAAAAAAGTTGAGTTGATGCATAGTGGATTGATTTGAGAATTTCCACCATCAATTAGAGGCATTAAATTCCCTTTATACAAAATTTCACACATGCCTTTTACAATATCATAATTGAAATTGTCAAAAAACATAAAAATTATTTAAATTAGAATATCATAGATACATGTTTGTTTGATTTCTTCTTCTCTTTGTTATATTTGGACTTGTGTTTTACCTCATCTTGTACATCATCTTCACTAAAATTCACATGACCTATGAATCAAAAATAATGATTATTAGCATTGAATTAGTGGTGAGAAAACCATCACATCATAGACAAACAAAAAGAATGATACTTTCAAAGGTAAGTGAAATATAATACTTGATTTATGAATGAGAAAAAGATGAATTAATTTGAAACAAAATGGGAAGTTTTATTAATTTTTAATGTTGCAACTTTATATTTACAATGATGTTGCCGTTCCACATTTTCATAATGTGAAATCAAGTTTTCACATTTATTGAACCACTACACAATACAAAATACACTCTAATGTGTCTATATTGGTGTTTTAAAATAAATTGGAAAATGGACACAAAAAATTTGGGAAAAGTTGATAATTTTACATAATAAGTGTTCCTTCAACTAGACATTAAATAATTTGTAAGTTTTGCATATTATCCATACACCTATTAAAAAATTAAATTAAGCAAGTTGGATAATAAAAAAATTCAAAACTGAAAAAAATGTCATTTTTAGTTCTTTAACTGTCAAAAAAAAATTATGTGGTTATTAGCATCTTTATTGGGTTCTAACATGTAGCAAAAAATGTGAATGAATCTTAGGCTTTATATATATATATAATGTTTGTAGCCAAAAATTGGCTAAATCATATTATGGATGATCACTAATTCAACCGTATGACAAATATGATTGAAAAACTTTGCTCATGTATGCCCATGTCATTGGAATTTTTTTATTGGGTATATATAACCAAAATATTATGTCAAAAATTTAAAGTGCTAATTTTTTTTTGAGATTCTAAATAGCCAAAATTTGACCAAGGTTTTCAAAAAATTGCCAAATTTATATCCATTGTTCAAGTATATAGAAGGATTTTCTTTAAAATGTACTATCATATTTAGGTTGTAGCCAAATTTGGCTAAATATTTTTTTGGATAATTGGTACTTTGGCTACAACACAAAATTGCAAAAAAGAACATTATGTCATCTAGGTGATTTTCATACAACAATGCATGAAACAAGGAGAAGGAAAATTAGAAGTAGGATTAGGTTGGGTTTGCCATGGCAATGAGTAAAAGAACATTGTTAAGCATTCAATGCATGTCATCTCTTCCATCACTAAAAGCTTCAAAGCTTTTGGCTTGTCTTTGTTTTGACACATTGCCATTGTCAAAAGCTCTAAAGCTCTCAACTTGTGTCTATTTTGATTTTTTGCAATTAGTTGAACCATTGTAACAACATGCAATGCAAGTAAATAGGTGCGATGAACTAGCTTCAAGTTCCATGGACCTTTTTGTACTTCTTCTAGGTGTTATAACTATCATGGGGAGCTTGCATATTCCTAGTGTTTTTGTTGTCATCAATGGTCCCTTTGTTGTCAAAGCTTTGCAAAGCACAAAAAAAGGGGCTGAAGGGTTGGAGCTTTATAGAACACATGAAAAAATTTGTGGGGGGGGGGGGGGGGAATTTAAAAAGTCAACAACAACAAAAGAGGCGAGGGGGAAAGGGGAGGGATTACCAAAGATCTAAAAAACAAAA
>Ga0116231_10006337_pt1 | contig 22660 bp, 23 predicted proteins | sample S1TSphgellanicum_2_FD_89695 | JGI IMG/M metagenome (GOLD analysis project Ga0116231, IMG submission 89695) | Host-associated microbial communities from peat moss isolated from Minnesota, USA - S1T2_Fd - Sphagnum magellanicum MG | ecosystem: Host-associated > Plants > Peat moss > Unclassified...
GTGCCCCAATAGCACTATCAGCACCGCAACGAAAACAGCTTCACCCGACTGGTTCGAATTACAGCTCGCCACAACTCCCAATGAGACGAAACAATTGAGAGTTAAGAATGAGAAAAATCCGCATCCAACCTCGCATTCAGGTACAAGGAACTTCGACTTGCAACTGACAAATTTACGAGGAAAAACCTAATCGACATTGGGGGTTTTGCCACGGTACATAAATACATGGTTTTCAATAACAACTTTTTTTTTGTTACAACCTTCTAGTGCAATATGGGCAAGATAATTTGTTTTTAAATCTAGAATTAAGGTTTGAGATATATATAAAATAGCTGTGGAGTTCAATTCAATTTCCTGTTTTATGTTTTCTTTTGCCCCACTCAGCTGGGCATAAGGTGATTGTCATCTGCCCTCACTAATTCTCCAAGTTTAGATTCCTTTTATTGTGCTTAGACTTGTTGGGTTTCATATCATGCTTTGGTTGTTGGCTGACACCAGAGTAGCAAATGGGTACCTGGATGAGGATGTGGTACATTGTAATCAATCTTTTTGACAGGTCTCAAAGGGAATCTGATTGATATGCTGTAATGTTTTTGACTTTTACAATTGGCTTGTGACCCCAGTAGCTTATGTCCAGGCATTCAACCTTTCCAGTAAATCAGACTTTGTTCTTCTTGAGTAGGATTCCCTAGTGAAGGGAGCACTTTGTTTTGTGACATACATTTCCCAGAATCTAATGGGTGTGTTGTATGCTGGGTTCAGTCACAGGTGGTGGATTCCATACAGCGTGGTGCTCATTTCTCATTTTCAAAGAAATTGAATTCCTGAATTTGAGCTCTCTGACACAGTAAAACTCTTGGCAAACTAAACCCTCAGGTGGGTTGCTGTTTCTTCTTGTTGTTTTTCCTGATAAATTCTCTCTCTATGTAGGCTTGTCTATGCCTTCAGCTTAGATGCTTGGCTTTACAGGGACAAGCTAAAATTGAAGGAGGCTTTACCCTCACAAGCTTGTTACAGCTTGAATGAGGTAAACTGTCAACTGTCCAAAGTGTCAACTGTCATAGTTATAGCTGCACTCATTGTCATATTACCCTCAAATTGTTGTTGTGGAGATAGATTTCTTTGCACTTCATGGATAAATATGTATTTCCAGATAAATTCACAAAGGTTTGGAAGGAAGGATCTGATTGTACTTTGGAGCTGACTATTAGGCTGACTAGATGCGGTGTTGTCATCGTTGGGTGTTAACATCCTGTCACTGAATATTGTTGACCTGTTGATGTAGCCACAAAACTTCCAAAGAAACATCTATTGCCTTCACACATTCTGTTGGAGTATTTTCACCTTGTGTTTCCATGCATTTGGGCATTTCTCTCATGTTCTAAGAGTTGATTGGACTGGTCCCATACCTCTATACATCCAGTCACAACCGAGTCATAAGAGTTTTTGAAATGGATGGTGTGCACTGGCTGCTGTTGGTTCTCTCTGGTTGTCTGATTGCATATGTTATCTTACTCTTCATTATAGAACATGGGGCATTGTTTGGATGAACTGTTGAGTGCATGGGTGGACTACTGACATTGACTTCAACTTAATGTGGCTGCAGTTGTTTACAGTAGATCATGGACCAGCTGCCCATGGTGAGCTCCATATTCTTCACTAAATATTCTGCACTAGCAATGTGGATCTGGGTAACCTCACAAAACAAAAATTGGGTTGCAAAACTGGTAGTAGACACCTGGGCATCATCCTAGGGAAAATAGAAATTGATGAAGTGGTGGAGGACAAAGTGTGGGGGTGGGGGGCTGTATGGTCCCAAGATGCAGAACTTTATCCTGAACTACCTATACTGATATACAGAAGTTCTCAAGCACATCAGAATTTAGTTCAGTGTCATAGTTATTTGATCTTAAGAGTAAAGCAGTTCATACAACAACTGCTCATCAAAATGCTCAAAGGTGACTGCAAAATGGTAAGACATACTACTGACCTCCACAATCTTCCCACTTCAAAGACACCAACCGTAGCCTTCAAAGTGATGCACAACATTCAGATTTGACAAGCACTGTTACAATTGATTTGTGTCAATTTATGTCAATTGAAATGTCAATTCCTGATCCTGAAACTCGCATGTTTAAAGTCAAGCTGTTGATAGCATTACATGCACAGTTGGGATTTGTCCACACACCCTTGCACATGAATCTGTCTGTTGCAGTAAAGATATCTCAATCTCATCCTTATGATTCAACCTCAGTTTCCACCTCCTCCTGATCAGCTATTCTGCATGAACTCTGTTGAATTCAAGATTTGAGTCCAGAAATTCATGTGGAAAACATATGGCAAGGTAAAACCAACACCTGCACCTTGGGCTGCACACCAGTGCGAGTTTCATCACACAAATCATACCTCCAGTTCTACAGTTCAGTTCACTGTCTTTAGTTCAAACAGCTCATCGAGCTTCTTGTTTCTCGTAAAAGAATTGAGTGTAATTTCTGCAAGTCTATTGTTAAAGGTCCTCCTACTACCTCAAGAAACCAGACCCAAAACCAAAACAAAACAAAACCAAAAAAATCATAAAAATTATAAATTCACAAGCTGCTGCATGCACCCGCTTATAGTATATGGAGATGACAAATTTATTCTGAACTCTCTCCAAGTTCATGTTAATCACAGCCAAACCCGAAAGGTCTGTCTGTGCCTGCTGATTTAGCAGGTTTTCAAGCCTTCTTACATGGCAGAATCAACCATGGTAGCCAACTCTGTCATTTCCTAGCAACCTATTCTTCTTCATGACTAAACCATAATTTACAAGCTGCCGACCCTACTTTACAACATACCTACAGACTTTTACACCATGGCAGTTTTCCTATAGGATCCATTGTGCCATCTATTTCATACCCAGTTCAGCCTACTAGCTGCATCCTAGTAAACTCGTTTGGAACCAGAATGCACGCTCTACATCTTGGTTATCTGGGCTCTATAGTACAACACTAGACTCAAACTAGAAGGATCACCAGTCCTGTGAACAAATACATTAAGTTGCACCTGTAATTAAGCACCGAGGAAAGAACTTGTTCTATGAAGCTTTTGTGAGGAAAGAACAAAAGCCATCTCACAGTGAATGAAAATTGTGATGAGCGCTAGATATAAGAACCAATCTCAGTTTGACAAATTCAAACATTGCATATTTCATTTAACCATTTGTGAAGAAAGAAAAAAGGAAGAAAAAAGTTCACGATATGTTTGCTTTATTACAAATTGAAGTACACATTTATCAACTTTAAAAAATTGACCATAAATCAATCAATAGAGTTAGTGTAGATATCGACTTTTGATCTCAATTAAAAAATAAATAAGAAAATAATACCCTCCCAAATCCCAAGGGGTAACCCAACAAGTACAATAAGTAACCTCCTCAAAGTTAGGATAAGGCTCTAGGGATGAGGGCATTACCGGAGTTAATCCACCCTCACAATTGCAGAGGCAAATTACACCAGATAGAACCATGGAGATAACCAGTGAGTGAGTAAAAATCTCTGCACTCATGAGGATGAGATGGGTCAGTCAGTTCTCCCATTCAGCCATAATTCTCCTACTTACTTTGCATTGGTGATTTCAAATACCATCATACAATTGAACCCGACTTTCATGTGTCAAATGTGCACAAAATTTGGAATCTAATTAAGTCAGCCTAACCCAGGCCATCCATCCTCCACACACTCCTCCAATACCACACAATACAACAGTAGTACCTACTAACAAATTTGACATAACCAACAAACTAGTCACTGTTACGAGGAAAGGTACGTAGGCTGCACATGAAATAAATGCAAAAGGTGCTTCAAGTTTAGAAACACTTTACACTGGTTTGCTGATTTGCACCAGCTTTTCAAGTAATCTGTTTATATCTGCAACAATCAAATAAGGTGAGAAGATGGGACAAGAGTCGGGTTTCGGATTTGTTTGTCCACTTGGACATTTAACCACATGTACTAGCTTGAGCCTTTTTCAACCAAATTCATGTTATAAGTAACACAAAATGAGACCCAACCAAGATACAAGATAGTGGTGGAAGAAAGAATAATAGCAGGAACTGCCAGTTTTCATTCACTGTGACATGGCTTTTTATCCTCACAACATCATTGTCATAGAAACATAGTTGTGTGGATAATTTACAGATCATTATGAACTCATTTTAACCTAGGTACTGCTGTCCCTGAAAAAGAAAACAATAGCTATGGCATCAAGGTCCTTTAATCACCTTGGCTCCAATTATGATAATTTTCACTACCAACTTTGGGCAAAACAAAGTATGCATACCATACTTTGTTATAGCAGCTACTGCATCGCAAGTCCAACAACCACTCACTATCGCCTTTGGAAGTTGAGATACTTGATTGATGTTGCAAATACCAGCCAGAAGAGGCAGATAAAGCCTAGCAATACAGCTACACACACACCCACCATTGAGTGTTTATAATCAAAATAAGATTTTAAATATTCTTGGACAGTTGTACCAGCAGGATATCCTGCTGCACTGAATGGTGTAGTTACATCACCCAACTGGGATACTACCAAGCCATACAAAGTCCATGCCACTGGACTCAGATAGTAATACCATTTCCACCACGGAGGCATCAACTGCAACACCAGCACAAGCAACCTTTACTGTAAGTTCCAAATCTACACACCCAAGTTCTCAATAAGCATTATTCTAGGACCTAGTGTGCAGTGAAAAGCACAGAAGTTTTACATCAAAATGAAACATGCAGGAATACAATCACTCCTCAAAACACTAGCAGCCTTCATCACACACTTAAAAGCAGTTGCAAAGCCAGGTTCGGCACAAGCAGTGTCACTTACAGTCACAGGGATGAGGAAACCCGAGAAAAGGTTCCAAATTGAATAGAAAGCAGATGACACCACTGCTGCCAACTGCTGTGATGATGTGAGTCCAACAGCCATCATGCCGTAGAAACTGAAGTATGTGAATGTCAAGAACATGAACAGCAAATACCAGAAAAACTTAGCTGCAACCACACCCACCACAACAATGTTTTTGCTTACAAGCCTCCTTACATCTATGGAAAATGTGCCAATCAATTGGGTATGTTTCCCAATTGTCATGCATGAATTTTGTGACATTTTTTTCAGAGAAAAATTGAGTTAAGAAGTGCTATGTATGAACACAAAAAAGTGGGCATGATATGACACATGAGGAAGTGCTCATAAACTTGTGCTGCTAATCCAAACAAAATACACAAGAGAGCTTTTGATCAATTGGAGATACCTGCAGTCCATTCAAAATTGATCATTGAGTATGTAATAAGTGCATACACCGTTGACTGAACCAAAATGTATGGAATCTCTACCATAGCCTGCACAGCAAACCTCTGGTCAATGATCAGGCAAGATTCCCACAGAACAAGCACACTGATGTGATCAAGCAACCAAGAATACAACCCTAAACTAATGTTCATGTACGCACACAACTATACAATATGAATCTGTTTGAAACAAGCATTAGTTCCATAGTTTGTTCTTTACATGATGTGCGGTAACCACTGTTATGGTGTGAAAGGGCCTCATGACAACAACAATGTTTCAATTAACATAAGGGTTTTGTTTGATACATACCTGAGCCATTGCATAAGGCATAGGGGAATACATGCCAGCTGCTCGCTCTCTGTAGAAAACTGATCTTTCCACTGCAACTACAGGTTGCACACTGGATGCATTATTTACCCCCAAGAATATTACAGCAGCATACAATGCTCCCATCACATTGAAGATCTCCTGTTGTGTTGACCTGTTGTCATGAAATCAAACCAGTTCAACAGCAAACCTCATCAAATCCTTGCTCCAAAGTCCTGGGCATCTTTGAAAATATGGAAGGAAAGGAAGAAAATCACACTGAAACCTTGAAGTGTGGGTGGGACTGCAAGTGATGAAGGCCTGTCAATGTTTTCAGTCACCTCATCACAAGATTACTAACTATTTCAACATCAATAACAAGTCAATAGATACCAGCTAAAGGAAACTCCAAGCAGATGTGGTGAGGGGAGATTGCTTACCTTTTCGAGCCAAGATTCCAAAAAATTGAGCCAAAAATCAATGCACAAATTGTGGTGAAGAAAAAGCGAACTGCATTGTAATAGGGGCTCCGCCAATATGTCAGCTGTTGTTTCCATAATGTTGCCTGGAGCTGAGTCAAGAAACTTCGAGAAAACTTGGATGGAAATTCCAGGTCATGTGAGCCAGGTGGTGGGACACTCAATTCTTTGATCACAGCCTCAGTTCTCCTGCAATTTCAAAACATGTTCATGGACATTATTATACTGTGGATTAAAAAGATCAGGCTTCAGTTCCCATCACACCATGTCAGTTTCAGTATATCTGGAAGCCAACAGTAAAATTGTCCCTAGTTAGCTCAGAGCTCTGCAAGACTTACTGGTATAAATCTGAATTTCTGTAAATGTCTGCAAAGTCTTGGCCAATCCTTATCTCTGCAGCTGGTGTACTGACCTCCAGCATCCATGTTGCTGGATTATATCCTTCTTTTATGCGTGGAGTACCATCAATTGCCTGCTCATTATGACCACAAACCCCCTTTTTTCAACCTTCAGGGTCGACATAGGTCTTTCAAATTGAGAAATCAACTGCACAACTTATCTACTCCTCCAGAAAATGTCACATAAGTTGTTCAAGACTATGCAATAAAGAGTCTGTGATGATATACACCTGAAAATAGTCGATCAACAAATTTGAACGGACCCCAAGTGGACCAGCATAGATCACTTGCCCACCACGTTTCATCAGCAGAAGCTGTTTGGTGCATCATATATTAAAAGAATTAGGCAATTGACAAGCACAACAACAAAATAAATTCTCTATTATCAACACAGTAAGAGTACTGCAAAGTCAGCTCTATTGGCCCATTATCACTTCAATTACTCAGCCTGGAAAGAGCAGTAAGAAAAGACAGAAGCATCAATCTTTTACTGGCCACATCTACCTTCAAAGGATTCAAGCACTTAAAGCAAAAATGTTCAAATCTGGGATTGTGTCAAACCTCATCAAAAGCCTCAAAGATGTCAATGCTTGGCTGATGAATAGTGCAAACCACAGTTCTCCCTGTATCCACAGTATTTCGGACTGTTCGCATGACAATTGCTGCTGCTCGAGCATCCAATCCTGATGTAGGTTCATCCATGAATATAATGGAAGGATTGGCCACAAGTTCTACAGCAATTGTGAGTCGCTTCCTCTGTTCTGTTGAGAGCCCAGTGCTGCCTGGAAGTCCAACTAAACCGTGCCTCAAAGAGCTTAGCTCCACCAACTCCATAACCTCCTCCACAAAAGTCTACACAAAATCAATATTAATTCAACAGTCATTAGAATAGCCAGTCAAATTTGCATACACCATAAACCAGGACTAAGTTCACTGACTTATATTACATTGTTAACCCCAAGTTATGGAGAAACAAACTGCACTTGGACATACCTCCCTAGTTGCACGATCAACTTCCTTTGGGAGTCGCAGCCATGAGGAATATGTTAAAGACTCTTCAACTGTAACTTGTGGAGAATGGATGTCTGTCTGCTCAACATAGCCTGCAATGCGAGCAAAAGTTTCCTGTTTTTTGGGGTATCCAGACACCCTAATATCCCCCTCAATATACCCACCAGTCTTCCTTCCAGCAAGAACATCCATCAAGGTGGTTTTTCCTGCTCCACTAACTCCCACCAATGCTGTAAGCACACCTGGTCTGAATGCACCACTAATATTCCGCAGAAGCTGCAGCTTATCAGAAGTCACTCCCTCCCCCTTCATTTCCTGAATGGGCTCAACAACAACTGTCCGTCAAAAAATGATCATATGTCAATTGTATCAAGACATGTTTCTGTGCTCTATTATTAAACTGACTAACAAGTCCTCAACATCGGACTGGTACCACAGAACCTGCATTCCACCTGCATTCCACCTGCTGACTACCCATTCTCCTTGCATCTTCTACCTCAAGGGTGTGATAGTGTGATATGATGTTGGATGGCATGTACAAAATGTTGTTGCTCATCTACCACACATTTGGAAGCATTCAGTGTGACTTAAGACACTTACAGCAGGCATATCAACATAGTAGTTGACATTGTGGAAGGTCAACGCCAGTGGCTGAAAAGGCAAGATCATGCCCTTCTGTGCCTGAGCATGGCCCTCCTGGACATCATCAATTTCCACAGCTGTTTGTCGCACGCCACTCTGCCGCCCAGATGATAGGCCTCCCATTTGAATTCCCTCTGAAATCACCAAACAGTTCCATAAGCACCAAATTGACTATGACATGGGTGCTGCTAAAGTTCTACTGAAGTGAGCCCCAACTAAGATCCACCATTCTTTTGCTCTCTCAACTTCTCCATGCTCTTTTTCAAACCCCTCTAGCTCCACCCAAACCAGGTACACAAGCACAGTCATAAAGGGATGATCTACTGCAATGACCAATGCTGTTGGTGCTGATATGTACCTGCTTCATTCCCATTAGTCTCTGAAGAGGCATGCACGGATGACAGACTTTTGTCCCTTTTCGAAATAGCAGCTCGATTCTCCACTTTTTCAACCAGAATTTCCTCTGACACCATTGCCTGGGGCTTGCCCAGAGCTGATCAAACAAAGTACAAACTCTTGTCATTTAAAAAAATTCCCCATTTTTCCTGTCACAAGTTCTGGTGACAATCATAATCACTGAACCAAAACACATGGACAGAATCACAAAACCGTAAATTAAGTTAAGTGGATAACTTACGGTTGAAATATCCCAGAGCGAAGGTCACCAGAATGTTGAATAGAATCGTGTAGCCTATAAGGGCACCAATACCAACCCAGTACCAGTAACCCGCAGTGTGAATTCCTCGTGATTTCAGTATGGTCACCCCAAGTCCATTCTGCAAATTCACCAACTCCTTGTCAGGTACAGTATTTTGCTGTCCACCACAACTGATCATACAAATCATCACTCCTTGTACATGCAAGAACTATATGCATTTAATCCTTGATCATATGCCCTTGAGATAATGCACATCCTATTGTTAACACATTCCACACCAAGAATTTGTCATTGCCATGCTATTGACTTTGCTAACAATTACAGAATCTTGTGCTGTATGCCCAACATGACATGTGCATTTTGAGGATTTTTACTCTGCATCCAGCAGTATGGATACAGCCTTGAGTTCTTGAAAGTTAGGTCCATGCCAACAAAGCAGCTGATCAATGCTGATCCAATGAGTTTGAGACACAAAAGAAATTCACCCTAGTATGTCTCACACAACAATAAGCCTCTTCTGGATGTTGATGACCACATAATGCAAGCATTCCTGGTATGGACTTTATAACCTAGGGTTCTCAAAGACATACCGCCTTCCATCGGGGGGCAAGAAACTCATTTACAGCAATGGCATTTTGAGCATATGAGAGAGGTGATATCCAATAGCCCCATACCCACCAAGGATGTATATTTTCTGCATGAACAATGCTGCAGATCAGTCCTGTACTCATGCTGTTCTGCTGAGTAGCTAGCTATCTATCTAGAATTTCTGTATGGACCTGGTAAATCAGAAAAAAAGTTAGTCCTCCTCCATATTCTAACAAACAGAGAACCACCCAACATATCCGGTATGACGCACAAGCATCAATGATCAATGAGTAGAAGAGGCAACCAGTTCTTGTGATCTAAGGCCTATGCAATTACTAGCCAATCTAACCTAAACATTGCAGTTAGCTCAGAAATCAACATTGGAAAAATTATACTCTTCCCTCAATCATTCAGTACAAAATCAAAAGAATATCAACACTTCCCAAGGGGTTGTTCTTACGTTTAGCAAGGATGAAACCGCCGAGTAAGAAGACAACCAGAAGCGCAAAGGAACCAAATGTATTAGCAATGATCATAGATCGTCCGAGGGCACCAATTGTCCGGAAAAGCGCAATGGCCATCTGATGCATACAAAATAACAGGAACAAGTACCGGAAGAATCTGCCATGAAACACTCCAAAATGAGTCAGAGAATTGCTTACAGGAAAATATATTGACAGACAGCACTCAATGATGAGAGCATGTGCACTGTGGAAAATTTCATCTCACCTGCCAGGCTCTGGAGCGAGACCCACAACGTAATAGACGATGCAAGACCAAATGATTGATTCAGCGACGGAATATGGAAGCCGCAACAGCCAGCTGGGAATTGAGAAAGCCCAGCCGGGATAGAACAAATTATCACGTTGCTTGTAGAAAACAGGGAGGCGAGCCACTGTGATAGACATCTCGGAAAACCCATTGAACATCATGTGTACCAGTGCAAAAAAAAGTGTAGCCAAGTACAGTGTACCATAAGTCTCCGTTGTTGGGTGCAACCTTGTCCGGAAGAAGAGAGTAGCAGCAATAAATGCCACAAATGCTACCTGCTCAATTCATCCACTTTTTACAATCTATTTGCATGAATTTGACCATCAAGAAAAATGAGCCACCTTCATGTTGCTGCAAACAATAATGAGTAAAGAAATGGTGAAAAAAGTTGCTACCTCACCTGACAAGTTCGGAAGATATACAGAAAACGATTTCGTTTGATGAGCAACATCTCCCTAGCTGTGCATGCTTTGAAGAGCTCCCACCTTGATAAAGCGAATTTGTCATGGACAAGCGCTGCAGGGTGGCTATCAGCTTTGTTGAAAGAGGTATTGAGGTAATTTGTGAGATCTCGTCCGACCTCAAACTCCTTGAAAGCATCTGCTATTGTAGCAACAGGTACATAGCGATAAGGTGTCCTCTGATCAGCCCAGTATTGTTCCTGATCCTTCCTTGATGTGACCTGCCATTCATTTTGCACTTTGCCTAGCATGAGATAGATTTACAAGGAATCATGCCAAACACAACTCCTTTAAGAGATCATCAATTGTACTAAACCCTAAACCTTAAAAACCTGTACTAAAAGCCAAAGAAAAACACATGCTTCTGTGACCTCAATTGTGCTTGACAGCTAACAGGAAAATGGGTGTCTAGAGGTGTGGAGGCAATGGAGCAGAGAACATAGAACATTTTGGACAAAGTTTGATAGTCCAGATTCAGCCTACAGTTCGCTTCCTCCATCTCTTGAACAAAGGTTCAAAAGAAGAAGAATCACAAATTTCCTTACCTCTTGAAGAAAGTCTGCAATGCCTTTCCGCGGGGGAAGCTTGAAACCAATACTCTCAAAAAACTCCAAGATCCTTTCACGTGGTCCAAGATAGACAACATGACCCTCAGCCAGCAGCAAAATGTCATCAAATAACTCAAAAGTCTCAGGGGCAGGCTGAAGAAGAGCCATCAACACAGTCCCCTCCATCAAATGCACAAAATTGCGAGTGCACTTCACAATCTGGTATGTTGTGGAACTATCAAGACCTGTTGAAATCTCATCCATGAACAGTGTCTTCTTTGCTCCAACAATCATTTCACCTGTACAAGATGAAAAAGAACATCACAATAATAATCAGGCATGATGATGAGCATCAAGCATGATCTTGCAGTTGAAACAAACATCAGGATTTTTGAGCCACAACACATCAAGGCTCATCATCAGTTCTCACCATTGCAGAGCTCTCTCAACAAGTCTTTATAATCAAATTTCTGGCAAGCACAACTGAGCTGCAAAATCTTCTTTGCATGAGCCTCATGCTGTATGTCACCATTACTTGTTGATCAACCTCCTTGGAGAATGATTTGAAAAACCGAACTTTAACAACTAAGTGCTGGAGGAAAGGAATTCTGAACCTGTAGTGACACGTTTCTTCTGTCCTCCTGAAATGCCACGAAGCATCTCATTGCCAACAACAGTATCAGCACAGATGTCAAGGCCAAGTATTTTCATTACATAATCTGTTGTGAGACTGTGCCTTTCCCCTTCTACAGCCACCGCCTACCATACACAACAAACAACATGTTTCAGAAAAAGAACTTGAAGGTGATTGGGATTGGAGCACTTGTTAGATCTTGAATACAAATACAACAGCATGTGGGAATTTTTGGATCAAATGACACAGATGAAGAATTGAGGTTTGTTTGTCAAATGGCAATCTGCAGAGATAGCTCCAAATCCTCCAGAAATTTTCTTTCTTTGTACAATGCTCAGCTCAAAGCTCCAACCCCGGCATGCATAGGACTCTGCAATTTCATGCTAGACTCATAAACTTGCAAAAGGAAACCCTACTGCACTTGTGCACTTCAGCTGCAAGAAAGTAATGCACATGACACACCTTCATGTACGCATCAACATCTGGGTCTGGGTGAATATTTTGCTCCTTTTCCCTCTTAGCAAGCTCTCTAAGCAGATCTGCAACAGAAAGAAGCAAAAGTTCAGAAGGAAAGAAAAAAGAACTCCTTCAGGAACAAAACAACACAAAACCTAGTGCCACAATTTCCACAACACCAAGAATCAATCAATCAATAAAAAAGCAGGAGTTATTTGTTGCTGCAAAACACACACCATATCTGTAACCAACTCCTTGGCATCGTGCAGAGAAATCCAAGGTTTCTCTTACAGTAAGCTCTCCAATATGATTATCATTTTGACTGATGTATGCAGACGTTCTTTGAGGCACAAACTCCTTGAGTGTATGACCATTATAGGTGATAGATCCTGACATCTGCCAAACAAAAAAACCAGTGACAAACTCAATGAAAATAATTCATACATTTTGGACACATGAATTTCAGCAACTCCACCACAACAAACTAGACTTTGTATGCTCATATGGAAGAAGTTCGCAGCTGCACTCCCATCCAAAACCAACCCAGAGACAGAGACAGAGGGAGACACAGCGATCAGTTTCTCACCTCCAGATCTGAATCAAGCTTGCCAGCCAAAGCCAACAGAAGAGTAGATTTTCCAGCACCTGGAGGACCGAGGAGCAAAGTCATTCTGGCAAAAAGCAAGCAAGCAACAGGAAGAGAGATTTTCAGAAGATATAATAAAACAGCAGTTGTTCTGCTCCACTTCTTCATCATGCTACAACAGATGCAAATCATCATTACCACTGAAGAAAAGAAGGCAAAGCTCATGCCTTTGTGCATGAATAATAGATGGATTCATGAGAAACAATAGTATATTAAGCTTTTGAAACAAAAACACTTGCCTTCCAGGTCTAACAACACCACTGACATCATTCAAAATAGGAAAGTCTCGCTTGTTTTTGGGCAGAACCTTGCATTTTGCCAACAGACCCTGTAACAGCAGATCCACAATTCTTCTTAGTTGGAGGAAATCGTTGAAATCAGCTCAATCAAGAAAAAGAAGAAGAAGAAGAGCAACAACAACATGAACAAAAGAAATGAGCAGCAGGCAGCAATTCACCTCCAGGATGTTGCGTGTAAAGTTGATAAGAGTAGGAAGCGCCCTGCTTCCCACATAGACTTCAGCGTTGACAAACAAGTTCTGAAATCGCACCTCAACTGTAGGCTGTTGTATACCAACCCTGCAGCAGCACAACAACAACAATAACAAGCAGAAAAGAGATCAATCCAGTGTACGTATGAGCATGCAGAAGACGACTTGGCGACAAGCTTTCGCTGATGAGGAAGAAGAGAAAAAGCTTCCGGTCGAGCTTTTTACCTGTGAAGGCGTTCATTGATGCGGTTGAGGAGACGCTCGTTGTCTTGCTCGTTGGTAGCAAGAGCCTTCTCGATCAAGCTCTGGCGCTGTCCCTGCCCCAACTTTCTGACATCCACCGGCACCGTCAACTCCTTATTATTACTGCCTCCCTGCGGAGCAGACGGCTGTAGAATAGCGGTATGGAGTCTGTTGTAGGTCGGTAGCTTCTCGAGCGCAGCCCATTTCAGCGCCTCGTCATCGTCCTCTTCCGCATCCGTCATGCTCGAGCGCCGGAATGCTTCCCGCCCGTCTCCTGTGTCCCGCCATATCCTCGACCCGCCATGCTTCCTCTCGAACCATACATCTCCCTCTGGCACTGACGCTTCCGCCATCTAATACGATTCGTTCTCTCCACACGCAATAATCTCTCTCTCTCTCTCTCTCTCTCTCTCTCTCTCTCTCTCTCTCTCTCTCCAATCGCTTCAATTTCCAGTTCACTCCACAAATTGCAAGAGTTTCAAGCTCTCGATCATCACCCGATCATTCACAGAAACAAAAAAAATCCCAAAGATTTCACGAAAAGAAGAAGGAAAAGAAAGAGATCTGAGTCAATCAGGCACTGAAACCAGCTTGATATACTACTCCTCCAATATACTACTTATTACCATGCACAAAAGCTTTGCAGTCGAAGAAGCCAGCGGCACACTCTCACACACAAATTCCTTTGCATTCGCTGCAAATGCGCAGTCCAACAACAACAACAACAAAAAGCAGAGCAGCGTGCGAAGCGAATCCGTTTTATTCTCGACCGGACAAAGCGTCCCACCGGCGACAGCAGCGGCGGAAAAAACAATCCAAAGCAACGCTGAACAACAACAACAACGGGAGATCAACCCGACGAGCTCGCCGAAGAATGGGACAATTCCCAGGACAATTCCGAGTCCTGTTCTGCCTAGGACAGAGTGCAGACAACTGCCACATTCTGACATTCTGGAGGGGAGGTTGTGTATATAATGGGAATAGAGAGAGAAAGAGAGAACAGAACAGAACAGAAGAAGAGGAAAGTTCCTGGGTGAATTCCACGCTACATTCCGGATGTGTAACGTGGAGGATTCCACGAAATTGGCCTACGGGAAGCTACAAGTGTAGTTACATGCGGCGTTACCTTTTTGCCACATTCTAGAAATACGCACAGGGAGCGGTGGTGAACATTCTGTCACATGTCGAGTTCCGCGCTTATTACGCTTCTAGAAAGTGCACTTCCAAAGCGTGAGCCACCGGGAACGTCGCCACGTGTCGTTTGTTTTTTGTGGGGGGGGGGGGGGGGGGGGGGGGCCGTAACTCATTGGCTATCGTGGAAAAAGAAAAGGCAAAAAAAAATAAATCAAAGTAAATATTTTCTCTCATGAAGCCTTTGGTTGCAGGCTTTTACCGGAACGTGAGGTTTAAATGGAATTGGGGTCACGCTTGACTCCGTCTTGTGTGCGCCCTTATTCCTAGTAAAGCCTGTGGTGTTGGGGCTTTTAAGTTGGGGCTTTTACTACCCGACACATAATTTGTCACTTAGGTGAATGGTGATGATGGGTATTCCAAATTTTACATTGTTCATCGTGTTCATGAGCATGAACGGATTCATGCACATAATCACCATAATGAAGTTACATTTTCATCATGTTCATGGATGAATTATTGTACGAGAGAGAGAGAGAATGGACAACTCTAACCTTAGCCAAAGGGCTTGTGGCTAAAAAGCCTTGGGTCTGGTGGGTGGGTGGGTGCGAGGCGAGTGGCGTAGTTGGCAGAATCTGCTAGGCGGCAATGCCAGCCCATTCACTAGGATACAAGGGATGAAGCTAAAGTGATGCAACCCACTTGAGCGACAGCAGAATCGGCAGTTAGGGCTCAATTCTGTCCAATTGCTGCAGATTCTGCTAATTGGAAAGACAGACAAAGTGACAGTGTAAAAACAATCGCTCAATGAAGTAATAATAAGACTTCAATTCTCATCATGTTTTCGGGCAAGGGATTCAAGTCTTGTGGTTTCATGCACATGGAAAAAAAATGGATAACAAAAGCTCAGCTTTTTTTCTTTTTTTTCCTGGTATGCATGAACATTTAGGGTGTAAAGTATAGGGTTTAGGGTTTAACAATTAGGGTTTGGGGTTTAAACCCTAAATCCTATAAGTGACAGAGGAATTATTTGCAATACATTATTTTGAAGCTGGAAATCCGAAGGGGGATCATCATTTGGACTTGAAGACATGCTTGGGATGAAAAGCTAACAAAAGTGATGTGTTGTTGAGGTAGTTGAGAACCTGGAGCATCATGTTTGCCCATAGTTGTTAATGTGGACGGTCGGTCAGTCAGTGCTTTTGTACTGCCCTGGGACCCCCTTTGGCACCGCATTTTTCATCTTGTCATTTTCCACACCCACAACCTCCCATGTTACGAGTACTGAAGGGGCACATCACTTGCCATACCAAGAGTCTCTAATAACATGCCCAAGACATTTATAAACTCGGACTTGAAACATTTTTGGGAGTGGCAAGGTTGGGGGGGCGGGATTAAAAAATGGGGCAAAGGGCAGACTGAGGGAAAAATTTTGCAACAATACTCTTGTACTGACTATGTCAAGAATTATGAGCAAATTTTAGTGACACTTCAAACATTGGAGCTGGTATTGGGTACATTGGTTTAGGGTTTATTGGTACTCTCATCTTACCAAAATAGATTTTGCTTTAGAATCTTATGTGAATTTCCAATGAAAACGTGTCTTTTCAAATTTGTGTCATTTCTTTTTTTTTCAACACCATAGTCGTGAATGATGAAAGTAACAAGCATATTTTCAATATCTTGTACATCAATTCACATCATGTTATTTCATCAATTGAATTCGAAGTCGATTGAACTAAATTTTAGATCCAATTGAATCCAATTTAATGGAATTGCAATTCCATTGAATTTCAAATTCAAGTTGCATGCAAAGTCATTCAATATTTTCATTTAAATAAAACTTTACTTTTCACAAAATCAAATCATTTTTTTCAATCATTTCATTGTCATTGATAGTGCACAATAGCATGGAGCCTCAAGCATAATGTTAGGGCTTGAAAAGTATTGAAAACGTTTTCATCATTTTCATGATAGTATACTATATGGAAAAAAGCTTGAATTGCTATTGTTGCTACTTACAACTAGTAGGCATGCATCTTTTAACATACGCAACCCCAAGACAACGGGTATCTCCACACTCACCCCATCACAAACATGCATCAACAACTTGAATCTAGGACCCAAAATATGAGCACCCCCTCCCTACCACTCAAACCATTTTACCCATTTCTTTCCTTGCCTCCTATACCAACCTTCACTCCACCCCCACCCCCTTGTATTGCCTATGGCCCAAAGCATATATACATAATATGGCTCTATCATAAAAACCGACAATTCCATTTGTGCAAGATGTGGTGTTTACTCCTCATCCCAAAACATCCAACCTCTTCAGTCACCAAAATTGAGTTGAATTAATGGCCTTTCACATAATAACCGCCATCTTCATGACCAACCAGCCCACATGCATATTTACAAACAACTTCATCTCATTACAAGAATTAAAAGTTCATATTCATGAATTTTGTAAGTGTGATAGAAGTGTTGCCAAAATTTAAAAGTCCATTTTTTTTTTTATTATCCACAATTTTGATGTGAACTTTAAACATCTAAGAGATTAATTGTGTTAGCTTTACATAAATAAGTTTTTTTCTTATATATATAATTTTTAATCTAAGAGATTTAAGAAAAACTACGAATGTGACGTGGATATGAAGTCACCATAATGTGCTTTCATCATTTTATTCTCTTGTCAAGCTCCATGGCTTATATATGTAAATCCTTATCGCACTTTCAAAAATTCTTCCTCACCCACCATTCTATTAGATCTCAATTCTTGATTATTGACTCCACTTTAGTGAATTTCTCAACACAAGCTATCGTGCTTGCTTGGCTACTTCCATGCTCTTATTCCCATCCAAAATGCGTGTGCCCTATCTAATCAACACATACATATCCTCTTATTAAATGCTTTGCACAGACACTCCCCCACTTCCCTACCAACAACCCCACCCATTCAATCCACATCCAATTCAACAAATTCAATTATTATTGCAATGACCAATGGCCAAAAGTTGCAAGCAAACTTGACAAATGCAAACCTCTCTTTCAAAAAAAGGGTACCATTTGGCTCATGTAGATGGATGGCTAGTTAACCTTGTCTTGGTCCTCATCATCAATCCAAGAGGAAATGCACCTACACAAGTCGCCCTTTTTACAAGCACAATTCCATTTCTCGACTTCTCACATCAAAAGTTTATAAATCCACCTACATCTAAATTCAATATGATCACTTTCTACCATCATCCTTAATAAACCTGAACCAATGGTTCTCTAATTCTGATATACATTTTTTTTGTAATTATTATTATTATTATTATTTTGTTTTTTAAAGCCCAAAACCAACGGTTATTTGCAAAATCAAATACCCACCCAACATTGGTAGTAATCATTCCCATGTATCTACGTACATAGTAGTCACCAAGTGCCTTACCTTCATACCAACCTACATAGTAACCACTTACATTCACTACCTACTTATTAACATCGGTAATAAGTTACCTAGGTAGTGTGGGGTGGAAGTAGGTGGGTGTACAGGATAGGTTACCAAGGTGGAACCATGGTAACTCAAGTTCATCCAGATTGGAGTCGTAACAGATTTCCAATGGATGGTGCACTAACAAGTATTGAGTCAAATCATCCATAATTCCCTTGGCGGCATTCTCGGACTCAATATTGATCTTCACCCTTGTGTTAACCCTAGGAGTTTAAGAGGTTATTAACTAAGCTCTCTTATACCCGAGCAAACTTTTAGATTCTTCCCCTATGAACCAGTTTTACTACGGAGTACTCTATTATGCGACAACTTCAACACATGTTTGTCAAATAATTAATTAATTTTGAACATTCCATGTTCCAAAATTGAAATTCCTTTGAACATTTTTAAATATTCTTGATTTTCCTTCACAAGAAAAAAAAATTCTTGAATTTTTTTTTAAAAATTCAACATATTTACAAATAATATAAATTAGTGTCAAAGCTCTCCCCAAAGGTACTATGGTAGTATGCAAGAGACATTTGTACCTTGTTCTCCCAACTAGGGTAGGAGGAGTCTAATAATAGTATCACAAATGACACCTTTGTGCCCATAAGGAAAGGACTTGGCATCAATGTAGGATTTTGGGGTAAAATTTGGTCATCAACTTCAAACCAATGTGTGGGTGATAAGTGGAGACATACCTATGTATGCTTTAAGCTAGAAATTATTTTTATTTTTATTTTTTTTAATTTCAATTTGTGGTCAACTTGCCTAACCAAGGTTACCTACATGGTTCAATCATTTCTCATGATTTTGTTCACTCCTGTTCAGCATGAACCAACACCAGTCCACACACCATGAAGGATGGATGATAAGTGGTTAGGAAACAATTTTCTGTTAGGTTTCAATTCCCCCATTAAATCATAGTGGTTATCTCAGTTGGTTTTTTTACTACCTACCTACCAACCACTAACAACCTAGGAGGTAAAATCAGTCCTTTACTTATATAAAAACCATCTCTACTTACCTAGTACCTAGGCTGGTTACTAGGCACTAATTAATTACTTTTTGAAATTGGAAAAAATTCTGAAAAATAGGTGTCTACTACTAAGCCAAAAATCTGAATGAAGCTCTCAAGCAGAATAGCTTCAATATTTAGTATAATGTCAAAAATTATTATTATTATTATTATTATTATTATATTATTTTGACTGCTGAAACTAACTGCCCTAAAAAATAATTAATTATTAGACACCTTGCTGCTGAACCAGCCTAGGTACTAGGGTAGTAACCTATTTTCTGATCCTATCTACTACTTAGGTATAAGACCTACTACTTTGTAAAAAACTGGGTTACCAAGGTGAAACAAGATGTTGGTTCAGTTGGGTTTCATCCACAACTGGGTCTTAATGGGGCATCCAATGGATGGATGGATGGATGGATGGTGGGTTGGTGGGTGCTGGTTCACTCTGACTGATATGGAGGAGAGATGCAGAGTTTATTTGGTCAGTTGATTTGGTCCCACCTTCTGGGGATTAGTTACTATTTGAACTCTTCTAGGGTTTGGAAGGAAGGGTCAGGAATGGATTGGATTGTGTGGGGATAGGAATCATCCATTAGGGTTTGGCTATGTACTAACCATCCACATGCATCTACATACTTAGGAATAGTCCCCAAGTGCTTTACCTACTTACATAATAACCACTTACATTCCCTATTTATCTACCTATGATATCATACTTACCCACTTCCTTAGTTAGGGTTAAGGAAGAATTAAAAATCATCTTAATCATGTCATAATAAATGTCATAAGTTTATGCATAGAACATTAAGATAACATGCTCGTCCCTTATGCCCCTAGTTGATGTTGCTAGAACAAAAGACCATTTGCAAGTTGAGGAATAGTCTCAACAATGGTTGGGTCATGGATTCAACAATGGTGCATGATTCCAGTTTGAGGTGAATTTATTGCGAACAAGAAGAGGAGGGAGCCTTAGCATAGTCTGCTTCAACAATTTTGAAGGTGAATGTTGTCAATGTTGAGCTCTACTTTCTTACCATGTCGATCTTAAGGAGTTAAAATGTATAGAAAACTTCCATGTACCTTTGAAGGGATGAGCAATGATTGGTTGTTTTGTTCTATCATTGACAAATTGAGTTTATCACGACTTTTTGATTTGGATCATGTTAGCAAAACTTCATTGTTACCTTGTCCCCTAAATAATAGAATTTTGACTATTAAACATTTGTTTCTACTATAGGATTTAAAGGGTTAAAAAAAAATTTGAACTTGAATGTCATGAATAAATATACAATTTTTTTTTAAAAATTGACCTAGTATGTTTGTAAATTCAATATCAATTCAAAATGCAGTCATTCAATCTTTTACATTTTTATTTTCCTTAATATGTTTGGGTATAATTTTTATTTTATTTTTTTTCGATGTTGTTAAAATAGTAATCATCCATAAAAAGATTGTCACATTTGGTTATAGACAAGTAATGTAGTTGAAAACTTGTTTAATTTTTTCAATATTATGGTTACTTACTATTTTTTTTTTAAAATTTGACCAAATTTTTTTTTAAAATATTTTTGCCCCCTTACATCGACAAAAATTGACCACAAGAATAAACATTAATTAAATAGTCAATATAACCATTTAATTATCAAGACCATATTTGTTTAGCAAAATGAATCATACACTAATACAAATGACTAATTTGATGAAATTTTGGGTTTTAATAATTGGATTACCCCGCTCCCCCACAACCAACATGTTTTTTTGGTTTCAAATTTTCCTAACTTGGCAATTCTTGTTGGGACAAAAATGGAAAAAATAGTGCAAATTCAAGAAAAATTTCAAAGAAAAAAACTTACTCCTAATCAATAAAAAAATTTAAATAATTCTACTAATTCCAACACACACAAAATTCCAACATCAAATTTATTTGAAAAATTTTAAGTTTAATCTTTAAGATCATTATAAACCTTATCCAATTTTTTTGAAAATCTAAAATAAATATTAATAATGTAATTGATTTTTTTTTGTGATGAATATCCACCATTTTGCAAACATAAAAAAGGCCATCAACATCAACAATTTTTTTTTTAATTCACATTTTTATATTTTAAAAATTATATAATTTTACAATGGGTTCTAGGATTTATAACCAAAATATAAAAGCATTTAAAAAATATTTCGACCTGCATATGTGGCTTATAGCCAAAACATGGTTAAATTTTTTTATGGATGATCTTGAAAAAGATTTTTAAATTTTAAAATCATAGATGTCAATATTATTATCACCATTTATAATTCATTCATTTTTTGAATAAATTTTTTTAATTAATTTTTAAATATTTAAACATAAACCTATAATAAAATAAGTTTAAAATTTTTGATAAACCATGTTTAAAATAAAAATAAAATGTATAAAATATTGATAATTTTCCATAATAATAATAATTAAAAACTAAAAATAATAATCATCATTTTTAACGTGGATTTTTTTTCATACACTAAAAGAAAAAAATGGGAAAAAATTAGGGATTATTTTTGGGGTTTTTAGTTGTGGCATCATGTATTTTCATAATAATTAACTTTCCATAATGCTTGAAACAAACTAGGGGAAAAACATACATTGTAATTTACATAAATGTACATGCATATAATATTTTTTTAAAATATAATTTAGAGGTTTACATGCATCTTAAACTTTGCATGCATGAACATTTTGACCTAAACATTAACCTAATCACCAACCCATTCAAATATAAATGTGAAACTTCCCGACCTTTTATACATCCACTAGTTTGAACCTCATGCCTAATGCACAAGTCTGTGTGTATTTGACGGTACATATTACAAAATTATAATTACAAACTACATTTCCAAAATCTCTTTATATACGACATTCCACATGTATCCATCGAGACCCTTACCGCTGAAAATCTTGATGTTTACACTACTTGTGACCTGTGAAATAGCAACATACAACTGACCATGGGAATAGACCGAAGATGACAAATATACCCCAACGTTGTTCAACTTGTAAATAAGTAATAAATTATTTATTTAGTAGGTATCAATCTGTTAAAAATTATTTCTTTGTTTTTGTATGTTGATAAGTTCTAATATCCAAACCCCCTCCTTGTTCATAATGGTTAAGGTTTTTGGTGCAACCAATTTTCACATGCATCATAATAATACCTTTGGCATCCAGCATATTATTATTATTGGCAAAATTGTTTTTTTGGGCAATTTGATCATTGCAATTACCAATATATCTATTAAGTTTGTGTGCTAAAATGGCAATTGACATCCATTAACCATTATTATTATGGCAAATGTAAGCCTTGAAATTGCCAATATCTAATAAAAGTGTGCTTAAC
>Ga0116231_10006338_pt1 | contig 22658 bp, 18 predicted proteins | sample S1TSphgellanicum_2_FD_89695 | JGI IMG/M metagenome (GOLD analysis project Ga0116231, IMG submission 89695) | Host-associated microbial communities from peat moss isolated from Minnesota, USA - S1T2_Fd - Sphagnum magellanicum MG | ecosystem: Host-associated > Plants > Peat moss > Unclassified...
AAAATCTAAAAAATTCTTTTTTTGGATCCCCCACCCCCCCCCTTTTTTTTGGGGCCCCGGGTTGCAAAAATTCAAAAAAAAAAAAAAAAAAAAAAACACTGTGTGGAGCAGTCAAGCCCCAAGCACGAGCCCACTGGGTCTGGTATAATGGGCAAGGGCTGAGACCATTCCATGGCATTAAGGTCTGGGGGTGGCAGATTCATTAATTCTACGGAAGATTATGTCCTATAACGTCGTCTAAAAATCTGACAAAATCTGCCACCCCAGACATCCATGGTTTTTTTTCTTTTTAGGGTTTAGAGCAAGCACAGTCCCAAGTGCATGACGGAGAAGCTCTTGGCGATGGTGATGCAGATGGTCGTTGTAGCCATGGATTGTTTAGGAGACTAGTGAGTGGGTTGGGTTTGGTTTTGGGTTTTTCCCAGTTGTGTGTGTGTGTGTGTGTGTCTCTCTCTCTCTCTCTGTGTTGCAGGAATGGAAATCTCAACCTGCACTACCACCAAGTGCAGGCTAAATACAAGCATCCAATCAAGCTTTGGAGTCCCTGATGATCCGGACTATGTGTTTGGAATCGCACCCAAGTATGTCTGTCGTCTTTCTCTCCGTTTCCCAATTAAACAATTTTTTTTTTTCTGAATTGAGTGGAGTTTTGGATTTCTACACTGAGCATGCGTCTCATCATCATTATCATGAGAGCAAAGTCTTTTTGCTTCCTGAATTCGGCCCAGGCATTAGGAGCTTTTGGGTCCTAAGGTATAGGGTTCATGGATCTTAATTCGTTTCTGGTGTCTCAGAAAATGGGTGTCTCTTACTCCTTTTCAATGCACGGAGGCTCATGGAGGCTCATGAGCTTCGATTTCATGCAGATATGGTGAAAGCATGCTTGCTCCATTCAATGCTGGATCATGGAATTTTGTGGTGAATTTTAGGGTTTAGGGTTTGTGTGGTAAACCCTAAACCCAAACACACAAAATTTTGGAGTTTCTAAGTTAGGTGCTTGATGCTTCAGATATATGGTATTGGGGAGTATACTAGTTTCTTATATGTTTGGTTTTGTGGTTGCAGTGGAGATAATTCTGCCATGGCAGTTTCGCTGTCAACAAATGTGATAAAATTGTATGCTCCGTCAACAGGGCAGTTTCTGGGGGATTGTTTGGGACACAGTACCACCATTAGTGAGATTGCCTACCCGGATGCAAGTGCACCCTACTTTTTGTGTTCTTCATCAGCTGATGGCACTGTTAGAGCTTGGGACACTCGAGTGAGAAAGCAGGTATAATACTTCCCCATCTCATAGGCATGTCTATTTTGCTCATACAGGTTTAGGATCAAGTTTTTTTCCCCTTGATGATCTTGGAGCACTCTAATTGTACCTGTTGAAATCAGGTGGCCATGTTGATGGCACCTCTGTCACAAGAGCTCTGGAGCTTCAGCTTGGGTGGAGGCAGTGGCAATGTGGTGGCTGCAGGCGCTAATGCCCAGGTGACTTCTCTGCTTTGACCTTCTCTTGGTGTGATCAATTAATGCTGCACCACTCGCCTTGGTTCCTGTACATCATTTCACGCTCTGTGGCTTGCACCTACCATGATCTCAGTAGTCCTTAGGCCACAGCATTCATATTAATAAGGGATACAGCAACGGTTGAGGATTTAGGTTTCTGGGTTTTTTTACTTTTGTCTGCAAACTCTTTCACTTCTTACATAGTATCATTGAGATACTTTGGATTGTAGCACTTGTAGGATGCATGATGCTTGTGTGTCCTAAAACCCTGAATTTGGACTGTAAATGCATTATATTTTTTCTGTCAATGTTTTGCATATATATCACTGTCTTGGACTCTTTGGTGGACAGATTCTATGTTGGGATTGGAGAACAAAGCAACAGTTGGCTTGCCTGGAAGACTGCCACACTGAAGCTGTGACTCAGGTTCAAGGCTGGGTCTAAACTTGTATGTGTTTTATAGTCCTGAGTGTTGTGTCTTGATCTTGACTGCTCTGAAGGTAACTGTTGGGTGCTCCACCTCTTTGTGGAGGGTTAAAACAACTTCTTCAAGCTTGAAATGGAAATGAGAGATCCTTCTTTTCCGATGAAGGATTCTTACACTTTCCTTTTGTTCCTTATCTTTTTGCACTGGCTTCCCGAGTGCACACTTGCCAAGATCTTGTTTGAAGGTGCAGAGCAGTTTCTCTTTTTCTATAATTGCTCATTCAGCTATGTCGCTATTTCTGCTTGAGCAAATGCTTGATTATATTCCTGTCATTGTCCTATGTTTAATAGGGAGTGATGTTTTTACAGTATTGCTCCCAGAAGAGCTCTACTGTTGATTACTGAAACTTTTTTTGGTTTTGACTGTGGTAAGGTGGCATTTCATCCAATGAAGAAAGAGAAACTGGTTTCTGCATCAGTGGATGGGCTCATGTGCATTTTTGATACTAAAGGTGACATCAATGATGATGAAGGCATGGAGTCTGTGAGTAACCATCACATTATCAGATGATGATTGTTAAGAGTTTGTGTTGAGGCTTCTTGTTTTACCAATTCTTGATGTCCACTTTGGAAATGGTCACAATGTGCTTTACATGCTGGTGTCTAAAGGTGCAGCAAAGTTTCTTAGCCACAAATAACCTATGATGTTTGGGTTGTGCAAGTCACTCTTTTCCCTGTTTCCCAAAGTGGGGTAGTTGGCAGAATTGGTTGTGTAATGTGCTCTTATATGATCCAGGTAATGAGCGTTGGAACTTCAGTTTCAAGGATCGGGTTTTACGGAAGGAATCATGAGAAGCTTTGGTGTCTAACCCATATAGAAAGTTTAAGGTTGACTTCTCAGTGTGTTTCAATTCTTGAGAGGGTTTACATAATTATCTAGGCCTAGTTTTCACTGAATTCACAATGAGAGTTTTAACACCAATCTCTGTATTTTCTGGGCATGTTCTGTAGGATATTCTGCATGTTGCTCTGATGTATACATCTGCATTGTCCAAACTTTCTTGTTGGATTTTGAATGTTTACGGCAATGTTGATCCTTTGGGTGGCCATGCAGCATTTGGAACTTTGAGGAGGCAATGATAGAAGCTGACTTTGGTGATACCCGTGCCAAGGCATCATGCAACTGGACTCTGCCTCTGGTGGGCATCAGCACAACCATGTGCTTTATGCTGTGCACATTAATAAACTAATACAGACAGTTCCTTCTTTGCCATAGCATAACAATAGTTCTTTTTTCTTTTCTTTTTGGTGGTGAATTTTCACTATATTGTGATTTTTTAAGTAGAAAAACCTTGGAAAAATATTTTTTTCAGTGTAATTGTGTTATTTCAGCAAAAAAACTGCCACTTTTGCAAAATCAAAAAATGAAAAATAAAACACTGAGCACACTCTAAATTTTGTATCTGAGTATTTGTGACTTGGTTGGATTTTGGGAATGGCAGGTGGACTACCTGATTCATTGTCACTATGCAGCGGCAGTGGATAGTTTGTGGCTGGTGGCTGGGACTCAGGAAGGTACAGTTGGCTATTTTCCACTGACATACAGCGATGGAAGGGGAAGTGTGAATGTGGGCATGATCGGGACTTCAAGTGCAGTTCTCGAAGGAGGTCACATGGGTGTGGTGAGATCAGTGTGGTCACCTCATGATGGGCACCCCTCAATGCATGGTGGGTTGGAGGGTTTGTTTTGTTGGACAGGAGGTGAAGATGGGCGTCTATGCAGCTGGACGGAAAATCCCAGTAATCTTGACATAAGCTCAGCTTGGGTTTCAAGTGGACTAGTTCAACGAAGACCAAGTCGTTGCAAGCAGAGACACATGCCCTACCGATACAAATCAGAAAAGGACAAGAGTTCTGATTAGAATCAGCAAATGAAAAGACACTAATTTTGTGGTCAATGTGAACCTTTTCTAGCTGTTGGGTTCACTGTTTGTTGAGCCATGTGTCAGTGATGTAAGAAACTTGAACAATTCACATATGTAGAAGTCTGCAAGAGGATCAACCAGATCTCAAGAAGAAAAACTGAGTTTTAAAAAGAGTCAAATATATGAGTTAAGACGGTATTTGCACATAGATCATTTGATAGAGGGCCATGCTTTTTCTTTCCAAATCAACATTGTTTTGGTCGGGATGTACACATCATTTGAGGGGAAAACAAAAGAATTGTGAATATAGAAAGACAAATCCACAAAGGTATTTTTTGAGCAAATCAATTGACTTTTATAACCAAAATTTCTTTGTCAATAAGCTTCCCTGAATTGTCTACACCGTTGCCTGACTTCCATATTTACTGTTGCCCAAATTCCTTAATTCAAGATTAGAATTAAAGATATTGTCACTTTCTGCTTGTCCTAATGATCAAGACAAGACCTAAACTGGAAGAATCCGAGTGGCTCATCACCCAAACAGCAGAGGCCTCTTTATAGCAAGTTCAAACCAGTGTGGGGCAAGTATTAGAAACTGCACCAAACCCTTGCAGGTGCACTTCCTTTTTCTCCTGAATGCAGGATCAAGTTCTTAATTTGTGAAGAATGCATCAGTCAGGCGTCTCTACCCAAGGGTGGATTGTATTCTCTCTGCAGTCACCAGCAAGAGAAAAACTCAACTTGGGGATAGATTTGAACAAATAGTGCAATTGTTGGTCCCGTCCTTATGACAAGGACCAAGGACAATTGGAACTTGGTAATTCAACGACTACAACTTCAGTTGTTGCAACTCTTGGCGATAACAAATGGGAGCTTGTGTCTCTTTGCCTGTAGCAGGAGGTTCTCTGCAGAACCAAAGCTTTGAATCACAACGTCAAGGTCCATTTACCATCCAAACAATGCCTCTTGGGTCTGGTGGTGTCCCCATGATGATGCGTAATGCATGCAAGAAATTGTTTTGCTACCAAGAAAGTGTTTGCTGCCAAGAAAGTGTTGTATTTTTCAAGTTGCTCCAAAGAAGCCATCACCTGAAAAATACAACAAAATAATGTGGGCTTATAGATGATGGTGGCAAACTTGTCTTTTACAGTGGAAACTTGCAGCACAGATTAAAGAGATGACAGCTGCTTGCAACAAGGAAACCCAAAACATTTTGCATTCTGACATGGGAACCCTATTGTATGCAAAGTTTGCAAATAATCTAAGCTGAGGAGAAGACAGTTTGGACCTTGTGCTGGGGGATGATTGAATTTTGTTTCACAAAAGAGGATTCACCACTTCAGCTTTCAGGGATGTGATGAGATAGATGATGATGTCAAGGAACCTCCATTGAGGCCAAACAAAGCAGATATAGTGCCCCTATCTTGGCTGAAACCTGTAGATGTGGGTTGCTGATCTTGGGAACCTACTGAAGTGGATCCAACTGCGGAAGTAGGTGAACCTGATGTGTTTGCATCCACTGCTGCAGCAACAATTGTAATGAAAGAATATGTTGTCAGAAAAATCCACATGAAGAGCTGTACAAACTTGGAACATTTTGAAGAGAATCAGAAGCTAGCTCTTTTGAGAGGATACAGAGGATTTGAAGCATTTGGAACAAAGTGTAGAGTAACTGCATGGGGGCAGAGGAACAACATTCAAGAATTGTTGAACAATGAAAAAGCGGCGTACATCCATCAGGTAGGGCTGTGAATCACCTCTTTCTGATATCAATCGATCCATATTGGCAATGCGTGCTTTTACAACATGCAAAGTGTGGGTGAGGAATTGCACACGCTTGCGAAGACCCGAAAGCTTTGCAGCATGTTGTACAACCAGTGGCAGTGGGGCATCCTCAAGCTGCTTGTCAAGCTCTGTAAAAACACAACAACAAGAATTCCATCATGACCAGTGGTCAACAAGAATCCCATCATGACCAGTGACAAACAAGAATCCCAACAATTGTCATAGAATTGCACTGACTATGACCACTGCCGGATCATTAGATGATCAACAACCCCGGGGGGAGGGGAGGGGGGGGGGATTACACAGGAATCCAGTCCTGATGGCGAGCACTAGTCGGCCATCGATCTGCAATCCGCGGTCTTTTGTTCAATTACCTTGAGTGAGGCGGTCAATACTTCTCGACAGTGCTTTCTGGCTGCTCATAACTCCATCCACCGAGGAATCGAAATTACGCACGACCGGTCCCAACACTGATGCAATTCCTCTACTCACAATATCTTCTGCTGTACTTGGTGCTGAGGATGACTCCGACGGCCCACAATATCCTCCTGATCCAACAGATCGATCCGCGCTGCTTTGTGAACTCGGCAACTCTTCTTCTTCTTCTTCTTCTTCATATTGCGCGTCATCTCGCGACGAGGAATTCTCAGTGCTCGAAACTGCGGATCTCAATCTTCCTTCTTTCTGTTCCTTGGTATCCATAGTTATTCGACACCACCACTCACAAAACTTCCTTCCAGTCACGACGACATTCAACAACGGTCACTAATCAAAAAAAATCTCTCAAAAACCCATTACTCAAACGTCCTTTCCTCCATCAACGAGAGCTGTCTTACACGACGATTCGAGAGTAGATGTTCCCAAACGACGACGACATGCCACTCACGCTCGTCTGATCCTCCGTCCCTCGCTCCCTCTCGGGGTCTGTCTGAAGGAGTCGCGAAAAACCCTAACTTTTTAGCACACAGAGAAATGGTTCCCAAAGAATTGTTCCCGAAGACTACGTCATCAGTTCCCACTCGTTTCCACTGGGTTCCCAAAAAAGTGCCCACTGCCTCGTTCCCAAAGTGCGCACAGGTATGGAACTGGGACCGCACACATGGGATATACGCATATCCAGGAATGTACCCGGCATCATGCCTTGCACCGGCGATTGGCCTGCATGGATGAAACTCCCGGTTCCGGATAGATGATGCAACACTCCCGCCGAATATAAATCCCCATCCGGAAAAAAAGAAGAAAGTTCAGCAGGTCTTGGATGACTGCCCGGATGAAAAAAAACTCCGTCTTCTTCTGCACTTACCGAACAAAATTAAAAAAAAAAAAAACTGCGTCTTTAATTGTGCCTTAAAATTAGACCAAACCCTAATTACATGATTAACCCTAAAACCCCATTTCAAACCCTAATCCTAAACCTAACCTCTCAGAACCCCTGAGAGCCTGGGGTTTTGCATCACCTCTGTGTCCTTGCGCTTGCTGCAGCAGCAGCAGTAGCGCAACGATCCTACAGTTCGCTTCCTAATGGATTGAGCTTGTAGAAGCGTTGCCGAACGCTCCTCCTCCATGTTGAATAATTCATTTTAATCGTCTTCCAAGATTTATTTTTTCCCCTTTTTTCCCCCCCTTCCATTCATATTTGTTGTCGCTGTTGCTGTAGTTGCTGCTGTCGTTGTTTCCTATCTCTTTCTTTCATGTCTGTTGTTGTTGTTGTTGTTGTTGTTGCCGCCGTGTTTTAGCTGTTGTATTGTGTCTGATGAGATGATGTCTTGAGGGAGTACGTGATGGCTTTGTCGCTATTTCCTCTTTTCTCCTGCATCTGCACGTAGCTCCTGCAGGAGTGAAGGTAATGGGTGCAGTTTGCATTGCCTTAGAATTGTTGGAAGACTGTCAGATAGGCACTGAATGATGGAAGCGTCATTTTGATTTTTTTTTTGGGAGTTTCAGTATCCACTCCAACCACACACACTTTCATGTTTCTCCTCCACATGCTTGCTCTGCCCTGGTACATTATAAAACTATCTCAACAGCAAAACTTCTGCTTCCATCTTCCTCTTGAACAGTAGTATCTATATCTATACTCCATGTTTCTTCGCTCCTCCAAACTGGCCTCACCAATGTGAAGAACTCCCTCCACATTGTTGGAAAGCAAGTCGAGGATCTTCTTCCATAAAAAGAAAAAGGACCCTCCTGTAAGTTCTTCATTATACCACAAGAAGATTAGCCTGCTTCTCCTACACCATTAGCCCTGAAATGTGAATACATTAAGAAAGAGATGCATATAATCTACTAAATCACATCAAACTGAGTCAATTAGGAATAGGATTAGTGGCAGGATTAGCACTAATGATGGGGTTTCACGATGATTGGTATTTCCCGACGCCAATTTCTTTTTGTGCAGATCATCGCAGCAGCAGCAGCAGCCCAGTTTGTGCGATGATGCCCGGACGACGATGCCCGCGACAACTGCGTTCGCGAGGTTCATCCTTGGATCCTCTTTTTTATTCATCCTGTTACGATCACTACTGCCATGAATAGACTGTGGAGAAATTTCCTCGACACAAAAAGAACACACACACACTACTGTGACGACGTTCGTGCTTCCCTTTCCTTTCTCGCTGCCGAAAATTGGTGGCTGGTGGTGCTAGTGAGTGGTGTTGTTTCGTCGTCGTCGTCGAGAATCTCTCTCTTCTGTTTGAGGAGGCTTTTGTACAATTGTTTTGTTCTCTTCTTTCTGTTGTTTGTTATCGGGGTTTGTCGGGTCTGCATTCTTTCTTCCACAGCTTTGCTGCAGCTGCCTTGTAGCTCTCTTTTGCTCTGTCTTTTGCTCTCTTTCTCTCTCTGTCTCTCTCTCTGTTTTTTGTTTTTTAGTCAGTGGCAAGGCTTTGGAGCTGGGCGAAATGGGGCACCGGCACTGATGCAATAGTGCAAGGGGGCGGGGGGTGAGAGCCTGGTGCGGGGTCGGGATGGCGGTTGTTTGTTTACAGAGGCCGACAGTAACGGCGTCGTCGTCGCCTTCTTCGCACAGACAGGGATATGGGAGCTTGCCATCCTTTCATGGAGCATGTAGAGTTCTTCAGGTAAATGAGTTCAATCCTCTGAATTTTTCCAGAGGCTCTGTAGTAGGATGATGAGCCTGCAGAGTAGGGATTAGAGACTCCTGGCAAGAAAAACACTTGCCACCATTGATGTGAGGAGATTCGGAACTCGAAGCTCAGGTCAACTGACACATAGTTGGCATAAGCTTACCATAAGCTTAGGGCTGACTCTCAATCCCTCTGCGCAGGATGGAATTGTTTGATTTCATCATCAGCTGTGGTGATGGTGGTAATGGCCATACATAGATTGTAGGTTTTTCTTCAACAAAACAGAGACTCCATCGCATGCTCTTTGATTTGTGTTGAGATTACTGCCTCCCCCAAGAGTGTTCAAGAACTTCTTTCTGCTCCTTCTATATTGCAGAGAGCTAGCTAGGTAACTTAGTTCAGGCCAATTTGCCATGACTGACTGTCATCACATAGCACTGGGTGCTGTGAAGTTTGCAGAGTGTTTACCACTCTGTCAGCACCGTGTGTTTTTCCATAAATTTCTCACTGACATCTCTGTGCAAGACAATTGTAATTGCAGTTTGCTGGTGGTGGCTTGCAAATTAGCAATCTGCAGCTGCACCTTTGCAATGCAAGGAGGGCTGGGAATATAGACATGTTCATATGCAGTAGGAGCTGGAAATATGAAAAGCAAAATGCGTTCAGAGGAGGAGTTCAACAAGAATGCCGAAGCCAGGGTTTAAGCCATAATGGGAATACAGAGCAAGGAGAGACTCTGAAGGGTGACAGTTGTGCAGCAGAGACACCATTGTTGCCAACTGAATCAGCACATTCTACCTTCTTTCCTTTTGCAGCGATTGCCATCGCATTCTCTCAAGTGGTCAGATTTCTTTCGGTGTTGACAACAAGTTTGCAAAAGCGAAAATCAGAGCTACTTGGACTGCAGCTTCAGGTTGACACTGGAGCTCAGGGAATAGAACGGGAGGAAGAACTGGCCAATACTAGTCTATTGCAGCAAGGCGGACTGGGAATGGCGTTATTGAGCACATCAATGATTGCTAAAGACAGAATCAGTCCTATTCTACTGTCGTTACGGGAAAACCCTACTTTCATGTCTGGTCTGATTGCATGGGCCATTGCACAGGTAAGCTGTGATCACTCTGTTTCCATCTCTAGGAGACATTCAGGCATTCCCTCAAAGTTTTCAACTATCAGCAAGGGTAACTGTAATGGAGGACAATCTGTCTTAAACAAGTGGGCAATCGTCTTCTGTTGGTGATGCAGGTGATGAAGGTGTTTACAACATATTTTCTGGAAAGGAGATGGGACTTGAAAATGCTCCTTGGCTCAGGCGGCATGCCATCTTCTCATTCTGCTTTGTGTGTTGGCTTGACAACGTCAGTGGCACTTTGCCATGGAGTCAGTGACTGTTTGTTTCCTGTTTGCCTAGGGTTTACCCTTATTGTCATGTATGATGCTGCTGGAGTGAGACGCCATGCTGGTAGACAGGCAGAGGTATGTATGCCCTTTCTGTCAGACTCGCTGTCATGAATTCTACAATTTGGCCAGGAACTTGGATTTCACTCATGTGTCTGTCATACTGCAATGGTTCATATTTCTGTTGCAAAAGACCAGAGATTGGCAAGTGTCCTGGGACTATGTGATGTCAGGGTCATTTCAGCATCAGAAATCTTCTCGGATGCAACTTACATCTTGAGCAAGATGATGAACACACTTTTCAAATCTCTTTTGTGTGTTGAGCTCTGTTATCCAATTCAGGAGAAGGCTGCACTGTTGAGGAGTTTGCATTCTTCCAGACAATCTGTCTGGAAAACATCCTGCTTATTTTTTGTTTTATCAGCTAAAAATCCATGGATCCAGAGTTAAAGACACATGTACCTATTTGCAATGGGGAAGTAGCTTGGTGACATCAACTGCAACATGTAATGAAAGCCTCTGAAAGTTTGAAGATTGGCTGTTTTCTGTGGCTCCAAATCTTTTGGTGCAGCTTGAATTCATACTTTTGTCTGGGTTGCAAAAAAAAAGAAGAAGAGTTGATCTATCACATAGAATCGAATTAAATCCTCTTTTGTTGGATGTGATGTTGGCTGTGTGTAGAAATGACACCAGGGGCCTAATGATGGCAAGGTGTTGGACATGCAGGTGTTGAACATGATTGTGGAAGATTTGTTCCAGGGGCATCCTGTAAGTGAAAGAAAGTTGAAGGAGCTTCTCGGACATACACCATTACAAGTTGGTGCGGGGGCATTTCTAGGCATGTTGTGTGGCTTTCTTTGCTCCCGTGCAAGTATGGTCTACTAATTGCACTGTGACCCAGTTTTAACAGCAGGTTGAGCAGTGCTTTCTGAGTGACTCTCTCATCTTTTTTCTCCCTTCCAGCATCTCTCATTAGGTGGTGAATCTTCAAGGTAATTTGATCCCAGTTTTAAGGGTGTTATGCAGTTCCATGTGGACAATGTGTGTAAATGTAGCTATGATTTGTTTGGTGCTGATCCTTTTGTTGATTGGGAAATCAGCTCCTGAAGAGCGCAAGCCCAATTCATCATAGAAATGGCCATGATCTTCTGGCATCCTCCTTTGACAAAGGCAAGGTTTAGGGAGCTGAGCAGGTGAACTGTCTCTGCTAATTTGTGTGCTGAGATTAGCCCAAGGATTTGGTTGGTGGGAGCATGTAAGTTTGTGCACATCTTCTAGTGTTTCCAGCTCTCTTTGGTGTACGTTTTCTTGCTCGTCCTAATCACTTTTTTGTGTTCTATTAGCATTGGCATGGATTAAAAGGCTTCATTGTTTTCATTACTAGCTTTAGAAGAAAGTCACATTGGATTGACAATTTTGTATTAAGTCTTGGAAACAAAACATAAGTGGATGTTCTACATTTGTTGAAGTCTTGGACACAAGAGCAATAAAGGACAGGGTAAAAGTTCCTATGACAAGACATGGTCAGTACTACAAAATCTTCACCCCTCAAATTTTGAATGTGAGATCAGTGGTGGGTTTTTGTCTCACTCAAATTCTTGAATGATCGTGAAATTCTGTATGCTTTTCCTGGACCTCACAATGGGGTCATGTGTTTGATGGGTGCTATCCTGAGTCTTGCAGAGACCCGTGCCACAGGATTTTCTTTAAGGGGTTCAAATGCCACTTGTTTTGATCCCTGGCTGCTCGCTGTGGTCATCATCCTTGGGAAGCCACTCAAGCTCTCAAACAGGAGGTGATCACCATATGATGAAGGGATTTCTACTTGCAACAACTGACCATAGACTGGAACTTCCATGCCTGAATTTCTTAGGTACCCACTGAAATTCTGGTTCTGCTGTTGGTTATGCTGATTTCACCAATTTGTGTCTATCTGGCCTGCAAAGTCTTTGAAGGAATGGTCTTTTGATGATACGAAGTATTTGAGCATGCTGGCCTTCCTCCCCTTGATTGCATTTTCCTGAGTCTTCTGGTTTCATTTTTTGTATTTTGTGTCAAGGCTCAAGCTAGAAAGTAAATTACACAAAGAACAGATTGAGTAGAGCAAGTGATGGTTTGTGCTGTAGAGATATCTGTTTGGTTTGCTAAGAGGTGAATTGTTTATATACAACATATCACAAGAGAGAAAAAGTGAAGGTGGTAAGAGAACCTGTAAAAATGTGTTTCATTTTAGTGTATGTTGAACTTATTTGAAACTCAAGTTGTATTCCTAGAACTCTTTGTATACATTTGAGCCTCTCACACACTTGACACAATGATGTTCCGGGTTCAAAATCAACTTGCTATTGAACAGGACTTGATGTGTATTTTCTGCTTCTTCATGGAGCATTAGGATTCATTTAAAACACAAACATATTTTCAGGGGTGCAAAGAAGAAATTCAATGTTTTGATACAAAAGTATTACACCTCAAAGTACTTATTGGTTGGTTAAGCTAGGTATTCCTGCAATGCCAATGTTACAGATTCTTTTGGGGGGCTGTTGATCATCATCCACCAACAAACAAATTACAATCTTGATAGAAAGAGTTGTGAATTGGTGTCTCCAACTACAAGGGTGTGAGTAGTTGAATCAAGTAACACCTTGGGTACTAAAACACTTGGTGTCCACTTCATGTTTGTCCTTAGGTCCATTGTCTAAAACCCTAATATCAAGACCAATTTAGCCATCAATGGGAATGCTGCAATTCAAGTTGTGGTGGAGATGCTCTTGCCTTGCATATGAACCTCATGAAAGTAGTAAAAGCCAAGAAAACCCCTTGTCCAAGGGCCTTACACCTTGCATAGTAGCCCCAAGTAGGGGCCTTAATTGTGGACCTCTAGGTTTAGGGTTAAAAGACATTTTTCAAACTAAGAACTGCAAAAAAAAAGAAGAGTTTTTGGATTGTATACACACCACTAAATTGGCAATTACCCATAATTCTAGTAGTGGATTGATCTTCTTAACTCCGCTACACAATCGATCATCTCCTTTTGGGCTATGGTCCAACCATGCTAATGGTTCTTGTCTCTCTTAAGGCATGTCCTCCTAGGGGGGCCATTTTATGTGGGTCCCAAAGTATTAGAGCTTAGTCACTTCAAAGACCATGAACAATGCTTTTATGCGTCTATTGCGTGTGAGAATGAAGTCTTTCTTTCTCAAAGTCGAGAATACGACAAGAGAGGAAGGCCACCTATGCAGCTTCTCCCACGAACGAAGTGAGGTGGGTTGATGGGTCTCTAAGAAACAACAACTAGTGCGGTGGTGGTGATGAAATTTGGGGTAAAAGAAAAACTTCAACAACTATAGTGTTCTAGACATTACTTGCCTCTTGTTGTATGTACACTCACAAGGGTACACCTAAACCCTAAACCCTAATGAGCAAACGGCCTCTCTCTTTGTTGTAGTGAAATATACAAGTCAAGTATGCTAACCATATCTATGGATGACACCCACAAGCTTTGTGGGAAATTGTTGAGAATGAATGTGACATTCAACAGACAGACATTCAAGGATGGATGGTAAGTGTTCAGGAGACAGTTTTCTGTTGGGTTCCAGTTCCCCTAGCTAACCATGGTGGTTAGTTAGCTCAGTTGCTGTTTTTTTTGGTTACTACCTACCCACTGACAACCCACTAGCAGGTTGTTAGTAGGTAGGTAGTAAAAACAACCCTTGCGTATGTATAAACTATCTATGAATCTAGTAGTTATCTATTTTCTTACCTATCTACTTATATAATGAGACCTATATTTCTTACATAATTGGTTTACCAAGATGAAACCATATACTAACTCATTTGAGGTTCATCCATAACTGAGTAATAGCAGGCATCCATTGGATGGTGTACTGGTGGGGTCTTGGTTCATTGTGGCTCCTACTTGGAAGAGAGATTCTCGGCCAGGCTTGTGGCTACAATTGTCATGTCTATGTAAGATTTTATTTTATATTATATACAAGGGTGTGATGCCGTCTTGAGTTGGTTATATGAGCTCAAAGGAACTTACCTTAGCAAGACTCCTGATCCTCGTCAGCTCAGATAGCTGAGATGTTTCTGTCAGCACTCTTCCAAAAACAAAAAAAAAAAGGAAAAAAAAAGAAGAAAAAAAGAAAAAAAAAAAAGAGTTTAACACATATGTATGTATGTAGTAGTACTATTATTTTCAGAAATGTTGAGTTTTTCACAAAAATGATTTTTGTGGGAAATTTTTTTTCTCCTAAGAGAAAATAAAAAGTTTGATGGAATGTTTCAAAATATTAATTTATTTGAGAAAATACGTGTCAAAGTGGCCAAGTTACTACAAGCCAAAATCACAACAAATCATTCCCCTCTCTCTGCGCCCCCCCCTGCGCCCCCCAAGTTCATTGCCTCAAAGGAAGATAAAGAATAATTAGACGGTTTGTTTTGGTCTACTCTAGGGTTGAAGGTTTAATCTAACAAATTACAATTTTGCAGTTCAAGACTTAGAGCATCTGCAACGGTGCTCAGTATGTGACTCCAGACACTACACTTTATTGCGAAAAAGTCAAAATGTGCCGGTTTAGCTCAGGAAATTCGTTTTTCTGTGCCAAATTCGTGCAGCTTGCTGTGACTAGTAAATGGCGCAACACAGTTGTGCACCTCCAAAAATGAGTGTAATAAATTGGACCTAATTGCAGCTCAGTATTCTGATCGGTCGATCATAATGATTGCTCCACGTGGTTTGCTATTAGTAGTTCCCACATATATGCAGTTTTAGTTACAGTTTTATTGGTGGGGTTGCCACAAAAGAAACAGCTGAACTTAGACATTTAACTTTATTATCCAGAGTGACATACTGAGCGCACCGGTGGAGATGCTCTTAGCTGTGTACTCTCTTTGGCTGATTCTTTAAATAATATTTTATTATGGAATTCATTTTGACTTTCAAATCATCTAACCATGTAATGTGCATGATTGGGGTTGATAGGGTGCCATGATCATCCATCCATCCATCCATCTTTGTGTTTTTCAATATTTGAGGGGGTTCCCAACTTCCATTAGCCAACAACCCATCTTCACCATTTAAGATTTGTGTCAGAAGAGCCAGGCTGAAGAGACATCTCCACTTGTTGAGTAGAAAGTGAACAACATTTAAAGTTGCACATGGAACCAAGATGAGAGAGTAGGTAGGTATCACAGAAAATAAAAGCTCTGATGGGGTAGGCTACATTGTGTGGCAGTGGACAGGTTATTTCCTAGGCTCTCCATACATCCATGATCTATTTGCACAATTCCCATGGTCAATCTTTACTATCTAGTACCACCCACAAAAAAACAACACCTAAACAACATCTTCACAAGTCATGACAAATTGTGGATATTCCACAGAAACTCCACTACCCAAAAGAAAGTCTAGATCTTTGCTATCCATTTTACCATAATTATTCTCCAGAAAAACATAAGAGCTAAGGACAAAAGAAAAGACAATTCTGTTGTGTCCCCTACCATCAGGAAAGACATGTGACAAAAATTGAAGAATCCATTTATAAAGCATGTAGCGAAAAAACAGGGGAGGGGGGGGGACATCCAATAAGTTTGCAGAATAGAATTATCAGTAAAGTCACCCTCTGTTTCACCCCCTATCTCCTATGCTTTGGCCCCCTATCCCCTCTTTCAGTGATATCTGCAAAGTAAGGAAAATTTTATTAAATCTGGGCATGAAATGCTGAAACTCAGCATTTAATGCACAAGGTTCGAGAGTAATTATAGTAGTTGTAGAGGCAGGAGGAGCAGTGAAAATATATGTAGCAGCAGTGGTGGAGGCGCTCAGGAAAAATGAAACACAGGATGAAACTCAGTTTACCACCAAAATTGGTGGAAAAACTAGTTTGGGTCTCAGTTATTTCCTTTTGTAAAATTTTGATTCCCGGTTACGCATATTATGTCCAAACTGGCCATTCTCGCCCCCTAATCGTTGGACTTTACAGATAACTGTAACGTGTCCCCATAGTTGTTTTTTAAAATCCAAAATATCAAAACCACTGTGTAGTCTGGACTCTGAACGCTATGAAGCCGAGGGCTTTCAATTTGACAGCTTATTGCCCTTCAACCTTCAAGGGGCCATTTAATCATTTAATTCAATGTTGGGTGGTTCTTTGATTATAACCTTCGATTTTGTGTTTTTGAAAAATTTCAAAGAATCGGTGGGTTTTGTGAAAGGACTAAACAAAGAACCGAAAGTTGAGGTAGGAGGTTTTTTGGATGAGTAGTCTGATGTTTTTTAGGAATTGTAGGTAGAGCCAAAATTTTGAAACCGATGTTAGAGAAGCAACCAACACTGGTTTATCCTTCTAACTCATTGGTAAAAGCAACGTCGTCTTTCCCAAACGGAAATAATGCCATGAATCCTTTCATCCAAAGGACTCTTGAAGAGGGATTCCTTCCTAGACATGAAGGAAGGATCGTTTCATAAACACATATATGTACAACATTGTATGTGTGTGTGAAAATCAACTTATCTCCATTGCTTGGCATTTTGGGCACAAGCGGTTCTCACTCAAGACTCACTCACACCTTTCAATCTTCACCGATCTGATATTTGTATGTTCTACATTCATCCAGTGTAATGGTTTTAACATGGTGTAGGTTTGTATGAAGGACATAATTTGCATTCCTACAAGTGTAAAGTCATGTGAGTGAGGCTCACAAAACATACGAATCGGTATCTCCAGCATTTGGAAACATTTGGATTGTTTATTGCACCTATATATCACTTGTTCAAGACTTATATATTGCGAGATTTTTTGAAATGGACTTAAAATTTCTTGTTTCAAAATGGGGGGTCAGGGTGTCAAAGAAATAAGAGTTTGAGTTTTTAGGGTTTGATTTTTTAGTTCTTCTAACCATATCTTCCCAATTGGCCCTCAAATTATGTACACCTATCCACATATTCAATGACTAGGTAAACATATTTACTACATAATAATAGTGCACATTAACATGACATCATAAAAAATATATATGAAAAATTCTTACTAAAAAAAATTAATCTTCAATTTTTTTTTGCAAAATTTCTAAATGAAAAATCTGTTTTGATAAAAAAAAGTTGCAAAATAAAAAATCCTTCAATTTGAAGGCCAAGCTTAACACTAGTGCTGGTCTGGTAAGTACTTGAGGTAATACCAACCTTCTACCAAATTTATGCCAATCTCAATTTCAGTTATTCTAGTGTAGCCATTTGGCCCAAGTGTGAACACATTGTTTAATTCTCATAATTGAATTTTTTTTTCCCCTAACTTTTGCAATGTGAACACATTGAGCACTCAAATGATTTTTCATTCCAAAAACCCTTTTTTTTGCAATTTGTTTGTATAAACTCCAGCAACAAAATATCATCGACTCAAATTATCATTATCTTCCACACCTTATAGCTCTGAACATTGTGAAATAAACTTTTATTAATTCTTTACTCGCGTGGTTGCTGGCTTTGCAAGAATACCAAGAATGCGCCCAAATTCCAATAAAGTTTTCCAGTTTTGATTTTTATTTAATTTTCATTTAGAAAAATAGTGGTTAGTTTTCACACTATAGCTCCAAATGGTTTCAAATCAAGTTGTAGTCATCATCGAGAGCTTTCCAAAGATATCAAGACCATGCGTGGCATGAAAGGGGTGTGGTTTGGGAGATCTCAGTTTGAGAAACAAGGTCACTATGTGGCCTTACCATTTACATTAAAAACCGTATCTCTTAAGGCAAAAGATGAAGAAGAATTATGAAAACTCAAATATTTCACCATGGAAAAATATAATTTTCAAAAAATCCTCTAAAAAATAAAAAAACCAAAATCCTTCAAGATATTAGAACTCTATAACTAATCTCTCAAGTTTCAACACAAGCCAAAATATATCATCTTTCAAAAAAAATCCTCATATAAAAATATATAGACCTATTATTATTATTACCTAGGGGCCAAAATCCCTTAAGCTAGCTTACTATACTCTTTAATGAATCTGAACACAATATCCTTGCCTTGGTAGGCAAGGCCAGCAAAACAAAACAAACTACCTTGCTTAAGAATCCCTTTAGGATCTGGCAACAAGCTAAATGAACACAATGTCTAAATATGGTGGATTTGAGAGGGAATTTTTGCCTTGAAATATGGCGAATTTGGGGGGATTAAAACAATTATATATATTTTTTGGCCAAAAAAGTACTTTGGGGCCTTCGCAAGCCCTTTTTTTTTTTTGGTCTCCAAAGTGGCAAAAATTTAGCCAAAATAAAAAATAAAAATCATTGGACTAGACTTGTATGAAAGTTTTCAAAAGTACCAGACCAACACTGAAATTAACACTAGCCCTTTCACTCTAAAGGGCAACCCCACTAGCCCAGGTCAGCCATTTTTTTTCTCCACTGGATATATATAGCCAAAAATATAGAATATATATATATATATAGTTAGCTTGTAACCAAATCTGGCTAAATCTTGATTGTGGGATCATCGCCACTTTGGCTACAAAGATCACTCCTGCCCCGTCCCTGACGCTGGCGCCATCGCCGTTTGTTTGTCGGCAAACAAACGTTTTTGTCGTAGTTCCGGGCATGCGCTGGACCCCCAACACCACCGTAGCAATCTCCTTCTCTCCTCTCCGGGTAAAATTTTTTTGAAGAAAAAGGTGCGAAATTTGTGTGCTGAATTTTTGCGGGATTTGTGCTTTTGAGGAGAAAGAGATTGATTGCAGACGGAGGAGAAGAAGAAGAAGAAGGAAAAAAATAAGACAAAAAAAGCTAGTCAGTCAGCCAGCCAGCCAAGACAGCCAGCCAGCCACACACACATGTGGGACATGATCAGTGGACGACGTGCTTGAGAACAATTAGCTAGCTCTGGCCCAGACTCCAGACTCCAGACCACCACCACCAAGACGCCAGTAGTAGTGTAGCAGAAGATCATCATCATCATCAATTAGAGAAATTGGAAAAAAGGATTCATTCCTGCATCATCATCATCTTCTTCTTCGCACAACTCCTCAGAATCACTAGTACTACTTTGCAGCAGCTTCAGCAGAAGAAGAAGAAGAAGAATATTAACTTTGATCTAGTCACGTCCATAGGAGAAGAATTGCAAGATCAGTTTCTCTAGTACCTGAAGACGGACATTAGTCCTTTCTTCTTCTTCTTCTTCGACCCGCTTTAGTCCTCCATAGTTAGACAGACGCTCAGACAAGGAGGGAATAATTCCTTGTCAACCCAATATCGCAGCAGCAGGAGGAGGAGGAGGAGAGAGAGACTATTCTTGACTACTACTTTCACGTAATGAAGAATTTAGCTCCAGAATATATTAGTACGCGAATATTATTCACTGATCTAGTCACGTCCATAGAAGAAGAATTGCAAGATCAGTTTCAGTTCTTAGATTCTTCTTCTTGTCGTAGGCAGCTTTGATTTTTCAGAAATTGTCGTCACGTGGTGCAGCTTTGAAGAAGCTCTTTGTTGACCACTGATCTCTGCAGTGCAGAAATCCGTATGTTTTTAAAGCTTAATCTTCTTCCGTTTTTTGATTTTTTTTGCACCCCCTTGTTTATGTGTTTTTGCAGTGAGCAGCCGCGCGCTTGGAGATCAGAAACTTGACTAGTGGTGAGTCTCGACAGTCGAAGAAGATTCTGTTGCAATAATGGCGAGTAATACTACTAGCGATGATCAGTCGAGTCTGGACGCTGTGGCTGCAAATCTGCAAGAGACAGCGAAGAGCACTCTAGAGACGGCACAGAAGAGCGCGGAGGAGGGACAAGAAGCGGGTGTGTCGCTAGTACAGAAAGTGGCTACTATTGTGCTGGACAAAGGCAACCAAGCGGCCGATTCCTCCAAGACTTATCTTGCCAATGTGGTGCACCAGGTTCAAGACTTTGCAGAGCATGCCAGTCACTCTGGTGTTCCTCAAGGCTTACAAGACTCTGTTTCCAAAGCCTTACACCTGGGCGGAGGCGGAGCAGCTGCCGACCAACCTAGCAGCAACAATACAAATGGGTCCTCTTCAGCTGCAGATACCACCACCAACTCCCCAGTACAAAATCCCTCAACCTAGTCCTCATCTTCAGCTCTAGAATATAATTCTTGCTACAAAAGATTCAATACATGAATCTCTTGTGGAGATTTCTCTGCAATTCCATGTGGAGATTTTTTTTTTTCCTCTGCAACCTCTTGTGGAGATTTCTCTGCAATTTCAGACAAATACGTTGTTGATCTCTTGATCACGATGATGCATGATGAGAGAGTTTCTTCATCACAGCTCAGTTTGCTGAAGAAAGAAAAACCTGGAGTTGATCAGAGGATTACATTCCACAAATTAATGAGTCACAGGAAGTGTAATCAATGCTTAACAAATCAAGGAGCCACAGGAAATGTAACTAGACTTGTTTGGTTTACATGATTAGAATCATGTTCAATTTCAAAGTCTCAAGAATGCTTAATACATTCGAGCAAGACTCCCTGTCAAGATTCTCAAGGTGCACACCCCTGACTCATTAATTTGTGAATGAACCTCCTTATAATAGATCTTCCCTCAGGCATTTTGATCTGCCGGGTTGAGTTGTTGAGTGGGCTGCTGATATTGATGGTGGGACTTTGACCTGCAGGGGACAGCTGCCAACAATCTGATCTCCTCCATATTGGCATGGATTGCACAGGTATGTGGATCAAAGAAAGAGGCTGGTGGTGGAGCTGAGAGCCCTGCAGCTGCTGATCCCACTGCATCTCTCAGAGCTGCAGCTGAACAAGTTTCATCAGTACTCCATGACACCACCAACTCCATAGTTTCTGCCACACATCCTCCAGCAGCAGCAGCAGCAGCAGCAGCAGAAGAATCCCACTGAAGCTGATCCTGTAGTGGCATGGCAGCAGCAGCTGCTGATTCAATCGATCAGTCATCAAGTACTTCCACACACCAGAAAGCAGGGCAAGCTACGATCTTCTGCTCTAGAAGACTCTGGAAATTTTGAGAGTCTATCACTTAGTGGATTTCACAAGCCTGCAAAATTCATTTCAAAAACTTCATAATTTTCATTACTAATTGCATGGGCCACCCACTCTCAACATGTAATGAAAAAAAAAAAAAAAAATCTTCTCCTGATTTTGATCTTGAGTTTGGTCCTGATTTTTTTTGTTTTCTCAAATCATCAAACTAAGTCAGGTTCAAGAGCTTGACATGTTAGGATTTGAAGAAAATGGGCAATCTCAGCTCAACTCAAGCTCTCAGCTCAGATCAGATCAGATCAGATCAAATTTGGTTTCAAGATCTATCTAGATGCTAAACTCAGTTTCTTGCTCTTGCTGAACAAGAATCTGATGTAGTAGTAGTAGCAATGAATCTTACAATTAGAGGAGGGAAAAAAAAAACCAAGGAGCAAGCCAGAGTGCAAAAAACTTGCTTGATTTTTAGTTGTAGAAAGTCCCTTTTGTAATTTCATCACTTCGCAATTTGCTAGTACCTGCAGATCTCATCATGCAACAAGTTGGTAGTAGCCAGCCAGCCAGCAAGCAAGCAAGCATAAAGAGGAGGGTTGTTGATAATAAATTTAACTAATAAATTTTTTTTTAATGGAAAGTTTTGTTTTGGATGGATTTTTAAAATAAAATAAATAATAAAAATCTTACCCAAAATTAATGGAGGCTTTTTGATCAGGAATTTCATATTTTTAATAATTGATTTCTAATTATTATGGTGAGAAATATAGCCACTTTTTTTTGGGGGGGGGGAATTGGTAAAATGTTCATCATGAACCTTATAACATTTGGACCCCAGTTGAATCCCTAGACCACCAGTTTCATCCCCCTATTTGAGGCTCTTTATAGTGTAAATCTATTACCTATAGATACCATCATAGTACCTTGGCCATTTCAGCACATGTCTTGTCAAATAATTAATTAATTTTGAAAACATTCATTTTCAACAAATGGAATATTCTTAAATATCCACTATTTTCCTTCACAATATTTTTTTGAGTTGGAAGAAATAAATATTTTAAAAAAATTTAAACATTTCTGAAAATAATATAATTAGTGTTGAATTGGCCCCAAGGTACTAAGGTATATAAGCTTCGTTATAGCAATCAGGATTTGTTGCTCTATTTGCTGAAGATGGGGTATTATTATGTTAAAGACTAAGGTTTGCCATTTTTCAGGTTCTTGACATAACATATAGTAAAGGACATCGTGAAGCATCATTTCATCCATCTATTTTGTCATCCATCCGTCCATCCGTCCCATCATGGTCTGTTTACTCCGATGGGGCGGAGAAAGAATGGAATATCGACGCAACGCAGTGGAGAATAATATATATTAGTGTTGTAAATTTTTATTTTTATTTTTATTTTTTATTTTGGGGTTTTTGGACTTAGGTACACTCATCCAGTCTCTTTCTCAACAACTGAAAGAGTTGGGTTGGGCTTTTTTTTTTTTTGAAATTTTATTTAGAATATTGGAAATTTTCAATGCTTTTTACATTGCCATAATTTTTTTTATTATAGTTCAATGGATGCCAGAGCGAACAGTC
>Ga0116231_10006339_pt1 | contig 22655 bp, 12 predicted proteins | sample S1TSphgellanicum_2_FD_89695 | JGI IMG/M metagenome (GOLD analysis project Ga0116231, IMG submission 89695) | Host-associated microbial communities from peat moss isolated from Minnesota, USA - S1T2_Fd - Sphagnum magellanicum MG | ecosystem: Host-associated > Plants > Peat moss > Unclassified...
ATTAAGTAGTTTCAATGATATTCCATCAGCCAACAAGGGCACAGTGACTTGAGAGCCTTTGGGTGAACCCAAGCTAGTCCATTTAAATTATTTCTAAACATTACAAATATCCCATGCTAAGACAAAATCATGGTGTCAAATTTAACATTTTTTGGGCTTAAAATGGCCACTAAAAGGCCTCACTCAAAAAGGTCAAGGTACCAACATGGGTGCTAGTTCACCCTGGCCAACTTGCGGCACCTACACTGATGACTGGTTGGTCACCTTTAGCTTTCCTTTGAAAGTGTTTTAAATGATGCCACGTGGCACTCTGAAAATTTAGATTGCGTTTTGAGCCCTCAGGCCTACCTCCACTAAAAAAGATATTCTTAATGAATTTTTCAAATTAATAATGTTAATAAGTCCAACCTTAAACCCATGAATAGTTCCAACATCAAACTTATTTAAAAGCTTTTAAACAATCTTTGAAATTATTGTAAACCTTATCCAAATTTTTTGAAACAAATTGGAATAAATTAATGATATAACTATATTTTTGTGTGGTGACATTCCATCATTTTGCAAACAACATCAACATCAACAAAGGATTTCAATTCATTTTAAAAACCAAAATTTTGAAAATAAAATTTTTAAAGATATAATGTTACAATGGATTCTAAGAATTGCAGTTAAAATATTAAAATATTTTAACATCTTCTTACATGGTCTATAGCTAAAACATGGTTAAATCATGTTGTGGATGATTTTGATCAACACCACAAAAATTTAAATAAAAATATTTATGAAGAAAAAATTGATGCATTATTATGATCACCATTTTATTTTATTTTATTTTATTTTAAATTAATTTATAAATACTTAAGCATAACTTGTAACAAAACCAACCTTAAAAAAATGTTAAATCATGGTAAAAAATCTAAGATAATGAATATTCAAATCTTGATAACTAAAAAATTATAATTAAAAAATTTAAAAAAATAAGAAAAAAAGTAACATGGATTTGTTTTCATACATCAAGAGAATAAATGGGGGAAAAAATAGGAATTTTATTGAAGGTTTTAGGTCTGGCATCATGATCATTTGTAATAAAAAACTTGTTTATGATGCCTAAATTGAACCAAGGGATATATATAAACTTATAATTTAAAGGCTTGCATGGACCCTGAAGTTTGCATGGATGAACATTTTAATATAATCATTTAATCGATTCAAGTATAAATGTGAGGCATTAAGCTATGTGTGTTTTAATATATTCTAATAAGTGTAATATGTGACATTTGAGTAATGGTTAATAAATTCAATATGGATGATTCAACTCATGTATAGATGTTGATAATACAAGGATGTGAAGAAACTCACTAAACCATTCAAGTATAATAAAAAAACATTAAGTTGCATTGTGTAAATAAAGTAAAAAACTACTTTAATTTTCACATCAACAATTTTTTTTAATTATTAGAAATAAAATATGGCTCAAATTATATTCATAAATGAATAAGGTAATGAATATTATAACTATAAATAATATTGACCATTAACTAATGCAATAAGCCATTTGCAAATTTGAAATGACCAAATATGGTTGAAATGTAGTCAATTGGATAGTAGTCGCAATGGATAAGATTTTAAGAATCTTAGTCTATAGGTTTAATTTCACCTTAACTTCTAGGTTTAATTTAAGTTAGTGCAAGTTTAACTTTTAGCTTTAGCTTAAATATAGCTTTTAAGTTTAGTCTTTGACAATGGGAAATATAAAACAAATTAAATTACCATATGACTTGAGGCTTGAAAAACTAATCTTTCTTAGTCAAACTATTATTGAAAGTTGCACCAACCCAATGGGTGTTTTTATGGATTGCATTATAGATGGGAGAAAAAAATCATATATTGCCCTAGATAAAATATAAAAACTCCTCCATGTTTTGTGAATTGTGAAAAGTCATCTTTTGGGAAAATTTTATCCTTGGTTCTTTATAAATCCAAAGGAAATATGAATGGCAATAGTCTTTATGATGTGCACAAGGTCAAATGGATGGGTACCTCTTTCAAACACACGAATTATGAATTCAACACCAACAACTTATTCATTTTTGGCTAACATTCATCACATGTTTGCTTTCAAATAGAAAGTGCACTCATTGTTCATGAACTTGAACTTTAAAAATTAGAAGGATCCCCTTTAAGGTTGCATTGGACATTTTTCTTTTTCAAGTAATTCATTTACATTGATATTTTCATGAATTCTACCATTTTGTGAACTATAATTGGTCATAACCAATTAATTCATCTAATTATTTGTTGTGCATCGATAACAAGGTGGCCTTCCTTCTACTATGTTATCAAAATGCATTTTCAACCCTAGGGTGGTAGCTAATTGGTATAACCATTTTGGGACTTTAAAACCTTCAAAAATGTCTTAAGTTCAAACCTAGTAGTGTGTAGTTGATAATATTACAAAAACATAATTTTTTTTGCTAGTAGCATGCAATTAAAACAATAGTAGAATCAAGTCCATTTGTTAAAAATGATTGATTATGTTTGGTTTGATTAAAATCAAAACTAGGTGTGTTGAACAAATGGTATATGTGGCACGCATGTGGAATTGCTCAACTTGATTGAATGTGATTAATGTGATAAAAATCACTCATCTAGATATGATTGATTATGAATGTAATGCTAGTTTTCATGGTGTGATAAATAATATATGTATTATTTAAGTTTTTGGACTAAATTACTAAAAAAATGAAAGTAAATTAAAATTTCCTCATTTCCATATGATGTTTTAAATTATTCACATAATTTTTTTTTATATATTTGAAATATAACAAAATGACATGTGAAAAAATGGAATGTCAAACTGATTCTTAAAATTTTTAATTTATCAAAAAATGAAACATAATTAATGTACCTACAAAACTTGAACTAGTTTTAAAAATGAATTTGAAAGTAAAAAAATGGAATTTCGAATTCTCTTATTAAATTAAAGATATGTGAATTCTAATCAAGTAATTTCAAAAAGGAAACTAGTTTCATTGTGAGATTTTTACAAAAAACAGAAACTTCCAAAATCAAAATATATAAACTACTGTAATATTTTACCAATGGAATTTCTCAAAGTATAATTTCAATTAAATGAGAATTTAAATTAATTAATTTTAATTTTAAAATATTGAAAATATGTGAATTTCATTTTACATTTTGAAATTGGAATGCATTATAAATTTCAACATAATTATCAATAATTTTTTTGAATTGAATAATGATATTAAATATCTACATGTGTAAAAAAATAATATTTTAAAATTATCTAATTATATAATAAGATTTTAATTATAAAAAATGTGTGTATATATATATATAGTGAAAAATATTGATATCACCACATGAAGTGGTGGTTAGATGATAAAGGTTTTGGGTTGTGGCTAAAGAGGTGGGGATTCAAACCCCACTTTGAACATGTTTTGTTCATGATGTCATGTTGTTTGTTGAACCCAAAAAACTAATTGTTCTATAATGGAATCATAGGTAAAATGTGATTTTTGGATTTTTCCATAATTTAATTTGGAATTTGGAATTATAAATTATGTGTAAATAATAATATGCTTATTTCTAATTAAATTGACAGTGCCACATCAATTAGTAGTTTTAATCATCATAGTCATTTGAAACAATCATTTCAATAAATTAAAAAATCACATATCTTGATATAAATGAATAGTTCAATCCAATTGATAATTTTTTTATCCCTTATCTATTTTGATTGAAATTTTAGTCATAAAAGCCAAATTAAAACACACACATTTATAATAGTTTGAAGCTCCTATTAGTCCTTTGCCAAAGAACTTGACTTAGGGTTGCCAATGGCTTGTTAAGTCAAGTCTACTATTGTGCTTCAAAACAAAATAAAAAGCAAATCTTCAAAAATGAACGGTCAAAGGGTAATTCTTACATGAAATGAATAATCTTTCCCAAATATGTTGACAATTTAGCATCTAAACACTCCATGCACCAAGGGCAAGCATCATGGGGTGCAATTTAGTGTTGTCTAGTTTCATTTTATTCCCATGCTATTTATGGAGAGTTTGAACCACCAATTTTAGATTTTGAAAAGAAAATCCCAAATTGAAATTAGAATTGAAAATCAATCTTTGGTTCAATCCATACTCGAAATCAAAATTGGCCTCAAAACTTGTTTCATACATATTCAAAATTTTCACTATATTAAGAATTAATATTTATTTTTTATGCTTAAATTTATTTATTTTTGCCCTTTCAAAATAAGGTTAGACATGTTAGTTTGAAAAAAATAATTATGGTATATACAATTTTTGGAATGATAATTTTGGGGTTGAGTGGGAGGGGGGAAGGCATGTAGTTGATACAAATAGTCATTTTTGTTGGCTTTACAATGTTAATAATTAGAAACAATTCAATTTTGGGCTATGCATAGGTAGGGTGGAACGATATCTAATTTGGAAGTAGATCCACTTAGAATTATTTTTTAAGGAATTGATAATAGAAAGTATTGAAATTGGGTCAAATTGGAGGTAGAAAATCTATGAATTGGAGTTAGAAGTTTTTTCAAATGTTTTTTTAAAAATGGAACATAGACCAAACATTATCTTGAAAGTAAGATTTGTTTAATTTTAATTTAATTATTACATTTCAATTTTAATTTCAAACCTCAAACAACATGATTCCAAACCTAACACAAAGATAAGATAACAAGTCAAGGAAACAATGCCAAAACACTCTTCACCCTTAAAACAAATTTTTTTTAAGGCTTAATGTTGTCTTACTACTACTTTTGCTCACACATAGGCTATGTTTTCTTCTTTTTTTAATTAATGGAATCAAGGTGATAAACATCCCTAGGAAATTTCAATTTAATTGGTTACATTATTTTAAGGAACTTTTAAAAATATAACCAATAAACATAAATGTAGTAACACCTTCCCCCAAAAAACATTTTTTTGTCAATTTAAAAAAAAGGGAATTTATGACATAATATTTTGACAAAAAGCCTATGTAGCCTTTCGATGATTTTTTACAAAAACAAAAGGACTATTCACAATATTGTAAAAGAAATGTTACAAATCAATTAAATATCAAAGCTAGGTTTACATAATTTGACCATTATGTGACTATTGATATGAATCAACATGAATTTTGTTATTAACTTCGTATGATCAAACCCTACCAAGTTTAAGAAGAAGAACAAACACTCATGCCAAAAGAAGAAAGGGATGAACAAAAAGAAAGGACCAACATCCTACTAGTAGACATCACCCAAAAATGCAAACACACAAACATGAGCCATGAAAAAAAGCAGCAAGGACCCATCAAAAGGATGTCAAAATAAACAATTTGAGGCTTAAAACTTTCATTAGTTGCATAATCATATCCAATAAGGAGATGGGTGGGAAACTTGAAAATACATTTACCTAAAAGAAGTTCCTTGAGTAATAATGACAAATCTCAATATGGTAGCGATTTGAACTCTCTAGAGAGCCACTAAAAACTTTTACCTATAAAATGAGCACAAAACCAATAGGGGAAGTCATTGAAAGCCCTTGATTAACCGTGCCATGTTAACACATGATAAGAAAATAATTGTTGGTTTGTTGGTGGAAACATTGAAATTTTTTTATGGCAAAAAGGAAAAACACATCTCCAAGGTGTTGATAAGGATATAACCCATCCTTTGTTTTGGTTGTAACCATTACAACCATTCCTCAAAAAATGGTAGCTTGTGAAACTAAATCCATTCAAGTAGAATGAATGATAATGACATTTGCTAAACTAAGCATTTTAGGTGAATAAAATATCAATTCATCAATGCAAAAACTAAAACGAAGGTGGCAAGAAAACATGTTTATTCATGCAATACATGAAACCTAACATATTTGGAAGCAAAAACATCCTAAATAGCATTGTGGGTAGCAACATATTTACCCCCAATGTTGGAACATTAAAGGTGTATCCCACTTGAGTATATAGGTTGGCCATAGATGTATTGGGCAAAACCATTGACATATCAGATGGAGGATGTTCAACTTGTTGTGCATCATTGAAGAATATACCTTTGAGGTCATATAAATGATAAGTTGACTATGTGAATGGCAAGCCAAAACATTTGAACTTGGGCCTATGTAAGATTTGAAGTTGATGAAAATTAGAGTATGTGATGATGTTGGAAAAGGAATGTTCATGATTTTTTTTTGAAATGCTCTCCTAAAAATGATCAACTCCCCTTTTTGAAAATTGTTGAAAATGAAGGATGCAAGCTTGTGTTATTGGAGGCACAAGATTGTGCACCAACCACAAATGGAAGCAAACCTACACTATTGGCCCCAATAACCTATAATAAAAAAGGGTGATGATTGTGCAATAATTTGGAGGCAATAATTAGGGCTACAAATCTTTAACTCCCTAAGTAGTTCATTAGGGCAATAAGGTTTGGCAGATATATGAAACCTATCACCTTTCTAGAAATGGGGAGTGCAGCCTACCAACAAATTAGGGTAATTTTTATACATTTATATAAACCCAATTTCAAAAGCCTTCCAAAAAATTGAATGAAGGTCAAATCAAACGTGGCTAATTAGTGTTGAAATTCTAATAGTGGGGGGAAAAGGACATAAAATATACGATGACATTTGGGCAAAACACCTACATAGAATCCCAAAAGCCATTTGAATGTCCCTTAACTTTGAAAACAATTTACATGGTTAACATATTTGTTTGAAGCCTCTTGGAAAAAGGATGAAGTGAAGGAGAGGGAACTAAATGGAATTCCCATCACCTAACGTCATTTAACAAAATGAAAAAAACCAATAGGAGGCAAAAAGTCAATATATAGGCCAAAACCAAACTAAGTAAGACACTTGTTTGGCTAAACTATCAACCCCACCAAACCTAATTGTGAAGCAAAGTGATCAAATGTATGATGAACAACAGAGGTGGGGTTGATGATGTGGGTGTCACCTACCACATAAAGGAACATATAGGAGGGGAAAAGGTCATTGAACTATGAAAGGCTTGGAAATGAACAAGGGTGAAAAAAGGAGCAATAGATTTAGATCACCTTGATGAGTGCCAATGGAAGAATTTTGCATTGCAATACATTTTACATATTGCATTTAAAAACTTTATTGTTAGTTACACATGCATAAGTTTGAACAAATGAAAATGTACATGATAGAAATCATGAACAAATTGCCACACTCAAAACTACCACAATGACATATTAAACCCCACAATTTTTGGAAAATATAATTAATAAATTTCCCTACATAACTTCATTGTGACAATGGGAGGCAATTTGGTATGTATTAATTTTTAAAATCTTGAATATAGTATAAAGTTGTAGTCACATAATAAAACCTTATTTCCAACAAATGCATATTTCAATTAACACAGTCTACATAAACACAATAGTTTCAACTATGTACTTCAAACAAATAATTTTGCCATACAAGATCATAATGTACAAAACAAAATTAAAAAAAATTGATTTCAAATCTATTGTTCAAGCAAGTAGATATGCACATTTAGAATCCTAATGCAATTTTATTTATTTTTAAATGTAAAAACAACTTCTTTTCTTCCTATTTCCAAAACCTTCATACCTCTATTCTTGCTCTACAAGTATTTTTCAACTCCCAAAAATGTATCATTCAAATGAATTCCACATGGGAGAAAACATAATTATAAATTTCCTTCCAAAACCTATTTTGAATTCAAGCATTAATAAGTTCTACTTTTAGTTATTTCTCTTCCTTCTTACTACCTACTATTATGCCTTAACACAATTTTTTGGCTCTCGCACAATTAACATTTCACTAATTAATTTATAATCTTACGACTTGTTTTTCCTATAAAAAAAATTGAATGAAAATTCAAAAATATAATCCATGGGAATCACTTGATTGGAAACTTTCTTACATGAAAATGATATTATTTTATTATGTTTTCAAAAAGGTCTAGGTCTAAACAATTAATTTTTCCCCATAAGGCTTGAGTTTTTTGAAGTTCAGTAGAATATTTGTTATGAACAAAGTAGTAGGGTATATTATAATACCTTACACTTTGATCAAATATAATGAAAATAATGAAACCTACGGCAACCAATTATCTTGTATGTTTTATCCCCTTCAAACATTGTTTATTAATGTTACAGACATTACACATGAGGACTTGAACTTAGGTTGCACTACAAATTATCCACTCAAAAATGTATGTAATTTTAACACAACTAATGCAAAGATTCTAGCAAGGAATTTTCCAAATTCCCAATTGGTATGGAGGTCTAATCTAAAAATCAAGAATGTTGACAAGGACAAAATCACCTAATTTTCAATGTTAATTCTCGTAAGTCTTATTATTATGCATGTTGAAAGATATCCACACATGAATTAATCCAAATGTTTGAATATTCTTATTGACTTTTCTTGTAAAATTCATGTTAAAATGGGGTGCAAACATATACATTTTGCTCACATTACACCATTTACACTCAATGGATATAAACTTGGCATATATCCAGATTTAAGATTTTTTATGCACATTTAATGTTCTTTTAATAGCCACATGCTCTAAAATCAATGGCAATTCAAAACACACATAAAAGGTTGCATACAACTTAATGGGTCTTGAGCTTCATCTATAATTTAAAACCCAAGCAATCTAAACAAACAACCACAAATCTTCATAGCAATATCCCCATGTAACCAACAACAATTTGACATGAATTTCCACCCTTCAACATGTCACTATATATGGAATTCATAAATTCACCTTGGAAAATTAACTTCATTTGGTTAGTTATCTTTACATCATAACAATTCCATTCAAATAACACATTGGAATTCAAAATAAAATATTGTTTCCTTCCCTTTATGTTCATGCAATGTGTCATGGGCATGAAAACAACCAAAACTATAAGATTTCTTAAACCAAGACAATAACAAAGGTAAAACTAACCCCGAATCAAAATCGTGAAACAAAAATTCAACAAGATTTTATTGTAAGGAAAAAATAAAAATAGAACAAGGCTATGACAAAAAAAAAGTACCAAAAACTAGTGTTAAACATATTATAGGTAATGGGTAATTGTACCTTTATTTATACCCCTTGGGCATTTAGTTCCAATTTTTTTTTCAAAAAGCTCCCAATCTACATGTGGCATGTGTTCACCCATGTACACCATTGTGCACCGATGTATGAACTATGAGTGGACTAAGATTCAACTAAAGGTGAATTAAAACTCAATTAAGAATGAACTTAGCCTTAATTAAAAGTGAACTAAGGGTTAACAAAAAATGAACTAAAAATGAATTAAAGGTTAATTGGAAATGAACTGGAAGTGAAATATGATTTAACTAAAAGTGAATTACAACTTAATTAAAAATCAACTAAGAATCAATTGGAAGTGAATAATGAATCAAATGGAAGTGAACTAAAATTTGACTAAAAGGGTGAAAATATGATTGGGTGGACCCATTAGGAACACCCTCAAAAGACAATCAAGGAACACAAATTGCCAAATAATATTCTTAGGCCTTTTTCTTTAAATGTTTTCATAATTATAATTTTTTTTTTCTCATGTTTATTTATTGCATGCCAAAATATATGGCTTGAAATTTCCATTACAATAAAGAAAGGTGGAAATCATTACAAATTTGTATTCCTTATTACTGTGGCCCCTTCAGGAATCAAAATTTTAAACTTTGGAAATTCATAACTAAATTATACCTACTCAAATAATTACCCAATAAAAAATCAAATAGAATACCATTTAAAGTACCTTTTACCAAAAAAAAACCCAAACTTTGTTTGAAAAATGTTTTTAACCAAAAAAATTAAAGAACATAATCACTATTATTTTCTTGAAATGTGTATGAATGTAATGAATAGGAACAACAAAATTCAAAACATTTTTTGCATTATTGAAGTTTCAAAATCTATACAACCTAGTTAATGTAACAACAAATGTTTTTACTAAAAACCTTCTTTATGTGTTTCCTATATTTTTCTAAAATTTGATGGGTCTTGAAAAATTAAGGTGTGATGTTTCTTGTGGTACCACCCAATCATACTTTCACCCATAAGCTAATTAAAAGTGCACTAAAACTAAACTAAAAGTTAGATACAAGTTTATTACAAATTATGGATGAACATTCAAATGAATGAACCCCATGGCATTGACATCCATGACACAATGAACCTAACTTTGAATATTTGTTTGGCCTTAAGGCCATTTGATGTATATATGGATCTAATTGATTTAATTGAAAATGCAATTGTTAATTATACCTTATTTTGATTTGGGACCCTAATTGGTAGTGTTGAAAATAAATTCCCCATACAAAGGTTTTTCCTCCTTGTTAAATGTGTTGAATATTCTAGTTTTGATTGAATTATAACCTTTGACTTTTGTTTGAAACATCAATTTTTAACCTTTGAACTTGGTGGAATTAATTGTATTTTTACTTTTCAAGCGTGTGTTAGTTCCTTGAAAATCTTGTTTATATCAAGGTTTCCCACATTTGGGACGATGCATGAAAAACATTTGGGACAATGTATTTTTGAAGTGGATATTGTCTTTTCCATTTACACCTTGTGGAAAATCAAGGAAATCTTCACTTACCTTTGCATTATTTTATTTTATTTTTCCATATTTGTGTCATCACCTTTTAGACATCCACCTTCACCAAGTTCATGCATTGCAATGAACACTAGTGCAATTGAATGTTCCTTATCTACTTTGAAGTTATAATAGAAATACCCATCATCTTTTGAAAGACCCTTTGCACTTTGTTTGTGATAGGCAAAATAACTATATGTAAAATAAAAGTGGGGGATGTTCAACTTTTTGTAACACACCATTCAACAAAATGTATAAGAATTTTTCAACATCAAAATTCTATTACAATTCATCTTGAGAACATCATATGACCATTTTGAATCTAGTTTCAAGCTCCTCTACATAATTACTAACCCTAATTTTGTGGGTTTCCAAGAATTAAAGCTTTTCGACCTCATTTTCTTGAACTTCAACATGTCATGATCAACCATCTCCTTTCACAAAAGCCTTCTAACAATCACACACACACACACACACACAATTCCATTGTCATAACATTAACATTAGGTTCGCAACTAAGTGTGTAGTGCAGGGGCCCATGAAGTTGAGAGTGTGTTTAGGTGTGAAACACATTCTTGCAAATGAGGGAGAGTGCAAGGGATGAAACCTAATGACTCCCAAGTGCACTCTCATTTTGGGAGTTACTCTTGTGTGGGACTTATGAATGTTCAGGGCCTTGGTTAAAAAGGAAAAAAATGTCAAATTGGGCCCCCAATACACCATTAGAAAGGTATTGGAACGTACTTGCTTAAAGTGCCCTCACATTGTTCATTTATATTTGATTTGCATGAGTTATGATCAAAAGAAAGGGCATGAATCAAATTGGGAATTTGACTCCCGATCACAAATCCTTAGAAATAAGGGGTCAAATGAGGTCCGATTGGGGCGTGTTATACACCATTGGAAAAATATTTTTGAGGGCTATAAGATATTGCCTTTGTATTCTAAAAAAAATTTGATTTGAAAAAGATATGAGCGCCCAAAGTTTTGGGACAACAAGAGTCCCAATTTTGAGACTCCCACTTGGGAGTCCCGAGAAGAAGTGACATTTGGATGTAATCCTTGTTGAGAAGTTCAGAGTATACTATAGGGAGGGGAATGGTGCCTCCTTTCAAAGGTTGCAGGTTGTGTAAAACTTGTGCATGAAATTGTCTTTATTAAATTCATCGCACACTTCCATTCAATTTGCACTAGTCGCCTTCTCTCTTGGTTGTGTAGGTTGATCTCATTTTGAATTCTCGCTTGTGAGTTCATCCTAGTTCCCATTTCAAAGTTCCAGCATGTCCTTCTTACCTTTGAAATGTTGCAAACTAGGGAATGTACCCTAATTCCTTTGTCCACTGTTTTCACCTTTAGATTCGCATATGAGTCTTTCAAGGAGTTTTGGGTGTGTCATCCACCATACAATTTGATTGAATTCTATTAGTTGCTTCTACACCTAGTCGTTCAACAGTCTAATCCACTTACATGACAACAACATTACACAATGAATGAATGTTTAAACCCCATTATCAACATTGAAAGCTTGGACAAGGAAAATTGACACCTCTTTATCTACACATCAAGGTATATCTTTGTTGCCAAAATCCCATATTTCTTTCGAAATGCCCAAAAGACCAAGTTATTTCTCTTTCTCTATGATTTGAGGAATTGACAAAAAAAAAACAAACAAACAGATTCACACAACAAACAATACACTTCACGACCGTTCCGAAATCCATGTAGCTCTCATCCTCTTCTTGTCATCAACCCATATCTATTGCCATGCATCCTTCCTAAGGAGAAACATTAGCGCAACAGAATACCATTTCTCCTATAGAATGCAATCAACCCTAAGAATCCACAACAACACTTCGTTTATACTAATGTAAAGAAAGAAAAATCCATTTAGTTCCGTGCCCAACATTTGGACTAGTTGCACCCTTTTATCTCCATCCAGCTCCATTGCTTGACAAGCCACCATCAAAGTTCTAGTGGAAAAATAGCCATACCATAAAAATGCAACCAAGGAGGGCACCTCACCACATAGTAGACGCCATCAACAATGAATAACTGCCGTCCTCATAACAAGCAAGAAAACAAAGGTCATGAACACAAATGTCACATAATATAATTTCAAGCTTCACATCACAAGCAACTGCCAATAGTTTTGCAACTATTGGCTGTTGATGGTGCTTGCTTCATCAGTCTAGGGCTTCATTTGCACCTTCTTTTCATCACATAGGTTCAATGTGCCTACTAGGTTCAAAGTACTAGTTTAGAATGGAACAACACAATTGCAACTATTGATGTTGCATCTTTTGGAATACTGACATTTTGCTGAGCAATATTGATGTGCATTTCAAGCAATTTTTGTAGTTCAATGCCACAAACTTCCATGATCAATGACACTTGCTATGATTTGCCTAAAGAAATTTCTTGTGAAATTGCTGAAATTTTGTCATGGAACCAACTGAACAAATCATTTGATTCAAAGAGCAAAGAACATGATTCAATTGACTAAAATGGTGAATTTCTGTGAATGAAATGTTCTTGCAGATCTCTTGCTACTTGTACTACTACAATTGCACTAGAGGTTTTGGACGAGATTCCTTGCAGCCAGCAATGCATTCCATCACTTGGCAATATGCAAGGGACTTGTGGAGAATCTGATCAGTGAATTAAGGAGAATCTGGTCTCATAGACTTCGTAGCTGGTCAGGAAACAGAAACTTGGTGTTTTCTTTCAGAGGTGCATAACCATGAGCTCTGCCTGTCAAATTTGGGAGGAGGGTAGTCTTTGGTCCATCAAAAGAGGCAGCCATTGATGTACATAAAGAACCGAAAGAAGCAAAGTTGATTTCCCTTTGTCAATATCTGCTCATTATAATCTGGAATAGCCCACCTATCAGTGGAGGGGTATTATAGGAATATGGAATGCATAGTGCCAATTCCAATGCCGTGTAATGCACTCCTGTGAAGCTTCTTCCTCTGCACTGAAAACAAAGCTGACACACATAGAAAGCAAAAAGAAAAGCCATCTGCCAGGCTGCAAGCAGGCTACGAGTCTGACACAAAAAGAAATGCTGGAAAGATGAAGAAATCAATCTGGTTTCTGTATGCAGAGGAAGCCCCCTTGTGTCAGGTGTTCCTTAATTATCAGCCTCAGGCTTCAGGCTACCATCCTTGGCTCAAGGGCCTAAATTAAGGAACACCATCCACTCCGGGCCTTCCTCTACACATAACAAAGCTATGACAACCCCAAAAGCAAAGCTCTGACAAACCCACAACACAACTTGTTAGATTCTTCCTCAGAAACCTGAACCGTCTTATTTTGGGAACGATTCTTACAAGAAGAGTAAGTTACACTATTGAGGTTTACTGCATAAGCTTCTACAATTTTGCTCACCTAGATGTTATGTTGGTAGTATTGTGATCTTAAAAAAGTTTTACAAGATTTTGCTACTTCTAAGCAAAGTCTATATAAGGTCTTGGAGATTGCAGACCTGCTAGAAATCAAATCCATTGAGAGAGAGAGAGAGAGAGGCACTGTTATGACCCCATAAGTATAAATTTCTCAAGCTCCATCAGAACTCAGAAGCTTCTTGAAGAAACCGCCGGTAGTAGTATATCTGCCACCAACACAGAAATCGGTGGAAAAAATCAAGAATCCAGATCATGCATTATCACCCAGACAGGTGCTGCTCCACTCTCTCTCCAGGATGCAGGTCCAGAGGGTCTGCAGTGTCATCCCTGGTGCGCTTCACCTTGGCAGTCTCAAGACTGCGGTGCTGAAACCCATAAATCTCCAAGACCTGGTTGTCAGCAAAGTTGAAAGCTCGCTCCATTTGGTTCAAGCATCGCTCAACTGCATAATCTCCATAGCTGCCACAAGGCTTGCAACCCACAAAGTGGGTAACAAATGGCCAACGGTGATCGCCATAGCCCGGATGGTACTTCTCCGTCACTTCCTCATACAGGTCAACAATGTGCACCCAGTAGCCGTGCAGATAGTAAGACTCTTCCAGAAACACTTTCTTGGACCACAACTCACTTTGTGTTATGAGTAAATAAATCAGTGCAGACTGATCATCTGCTTCAAAATCTGGCCTTCCTGTCAATGTCTCGGTCAGGACTTTCCCAGCTTCAAGTCGAACTGCACCCTTGGGACCCATAGGAGCCCATGCATCCAACAGATCTAAAGTCCACTGACAATTCCTGAACAAGGAACTGCCTGTGTTCAGACCTACCCAGCTCTTCTTGTTGTAGATTTGCTCTTTGTAACCATGGACAACCAGGTTATACTCTTTGTACTTCTCAATGGGAAGCTCAAAGACCATGTCTGTAAACATTGCATCTGAGTCCATCCACCAAATCCATTCAACCTCAGGGTGAGCCAGCATCAGCTTCCGGATCAGAGGCAGCTTGGACCAATAGCCAGCCATTTCTTGGTCCAAATGTGCCATGTTGTAGAAAATCTCAATGTCATGCAGGCGGCAGTAGTCGATCTTATTCTTAACAGATTTCAGCAAGTAGTGATCACCCACAGGGTTATCACAAGGTTTTGGCTGGGAGCCTGTGACAAGGAGAAAGCGGTCATTGCCATTTGCAGTCTTGGCCATATGTGGGTATTTTGATAACCAAATAGCACGCTGCTCATTCCAGTCCTTGATCTCTGGCCCCAGGCTGTAAAGGACATTCGGGTCAGGCTCCAGTTCCTCCTCCTCTTCCTCCATCTCTTTCTCTTCCAGAATTCGTCTGGTCTCCTCCAAGGCAGCATCTTCAAGGTTCTCGTGCAGCTGCTGAAGGTCCTGGGTTGGGCTGTAGAAGCTGCTGCCTCTAAGGGTTCCCCGTAGGACAAGGACGGTGACAAAACTACACAGGATGGTTAGTTTAAGGTTGTTGAGCGTCTTCTGCACTTGCTTGGCTTTGCGACCTGTCCATGCCTGGTTAAATGCCTTCACTGTTGGCAACCCTTTCTTCAATCTTCCCCTCATGTCACCCATCTCTCCGTACTCTTGTCAGCTACCTAAGTGTCTATTTGTTCCAGAACAGCATCAATGCCACCAGATGGGGAGGGACAGTGAGAGAGAGAGAGAGGATGGCAGAAGAGGTAGTGGGTGGGAAGATACAGCTCCAGAGTCAAAGGCTATAGACAATGGAACCTGCACAAATGAAAGTGAAATGCTTCAGGACTTTAGATTGCTTGGTGCAAAGCAATGGGTTCACAAAATTGTAGCCAACAGACTGGATCTCCAACCATCCTGCCAGAGCACATTGGGAAGTCAACAATGCTGATATGGCAAAGGGGGAACAAAATCCTTGAAAATGTTCCATATGCATATAGAGCTGATTCACATCATGCAAAAGACGACACTTGACCAGACAGCATTTTGCTCTTCCAATGCAGGATCTCAGAAAAGTGTTTGATGATGTCAATTGGACAATTCTTAATGCTATCCTTGTCAAAAAGAGTTTCTGCCAAACCCCACCCTCAGACACATAACCAACAACCAAATGGAATGGTTTCTCTCCAATGCAGGTAGGTTTCCTTTGGTGGGTCACATTGGAGATTCTCCATTCCTCTCTCCACAGCTTTTGCTTTTGAACACCAAAGAGATGGGTGGCATAAATGATGGTCAACAGGCAAAGATGATGTAAGAACAATTTGAAGCAACATCTGGAGAAAGTAAAACAGACCTGTCAAAATCTTTCAGTTCTCAGATTGTGCAGATATCGTTGTGAGTAGCGGATCAATCTCTTCATGTTGGCCCATCCAGGGATATGTCCATTAGTGCCACTGCAGCATCTCCATTACAATGGATACAAGGATGGAGGAGCATTGTCCCATTTCCTGCATAACAGTGAGCATGAGTTGAGGCATAGTACATATGAAAAATTCATGTACACACAATTGAACTCCAAAAAAAATCCACAAATGAATGAAGCTCACCTTCCTCCTCCATCTTCTTCATAGACAAAACAAGATCAAAGAAGCAGCAGGAGTACTACTTTCAAATAATAGTAAGAGGACTCTTGCCCTTTCTCGGTTTGTGTTGGGAAGGCTACATGGAATGACGTCATGGTATCTTAAGAAAAGAGAGATCTTCAGTAGCAAGTCTAGACAATTCTTTGTCATCAACTTGTGCACTAAAAGTGTGCACAAAAATATGGAAACATTTTTCATACGTCTGTAAGTGTGTGAGATCTGAAGTACTCTGTTGGGAGGTACAACAACACAGATGCTTCTTTAAGGAAAAAAGCTCCAAATTTGTGCATGATAGGAGTTCATACACAACTAAGTAAGACTTCTCCCCCAACTCTTTGTCCTGATTCTACAGTACCTTTTGTGTGTTGGGTGAAGCTTGGATACAAAATGGGTCTTTCATGAAGCTTGTGAAACAGGAGCGTGCAAACGTAAGAGCAGGAGTACGACCTTAAAAGAAAGAGCAAAAAAAGAGATACAAATGAGTCTTTCATGAAAGCTTGTGAACTGGAGCATAACCGACATTCTTCATAAACATGATGAAATGGTTAACAAACATGAGCTCTTATCTACAAACCAAAGAGAAAACCCAAAACAGGAAAAGCAAAGCAAATCCAAGAAAATAAAAATAAAATAGCAGCTGGATACTTACTTCAAACCAAAATAAAAGAAAATAGCAGCAGACTTTTTGTTTGCTAAAGAAGAAGAAGGAGAAGAAGAAGAAGAAGCAGAAAAAGCCTCCCAGCTCCTTGCACCAGAAAATATCTCCCTTCCTGCTGGTAGAAGACAACAACAAGAACAAAAGCAGCTCCCTTCCCCTCTTCCTGCTGGTGATGGTGGTGATGGGTCTTCTCCTACCTTTCCTATTCCTTTCCTTTCCTTTCCTTTCTTTTCTCTTGACAAAATTGGGAGGTGAGTATGGAGCAGGAGAAAGAAGAAAGAAGCAGCAGCAAGGGAGGGAGTTGTGTGTGGGCTACTGTGTTTGTCTGTTTGCTTGTTGGCTGTGGCTGTCAGGAAAGGGAGAGAGACTACGGATCCCTGTAATTTTCCCATTTGGTCCCACATTTTCCTTCAGGAATGTTCACCAGCTGCTGCTGTTGTTGTTGTTACTTGTTACTATTGTGTACTAGCCTAGCCTTGAAGCTTGTTGAGTTGCAATTTGTTTTCTTTCTTTCAGGAACTTCACACAACAACATTCATTCCTATTTTAACTGTTGATTCTTTTCAGAGGTTGACTCACCTCTGAGTGAGTGAGTGAGTGAAGTCAGTGGGCTTTTTGGGGGGCCAGATTTTGCCACATGCCCACACACACACACACCCAAAAATGATTGCCATTTATGGAACAATCATTTTTGGAAAGTAAAAATTGGCGCAAAAAAAGTTTGCCATATTTTGCTACATTTAGACCACTACTGCTTCTAGCATGGAAGCATCCAAATAGGTCTTATTATAGTGTCAGCTTCCCAAAAGGATTCTACTTTTCCTACATGACTTGCAGCTCAAATTTGGTTAAGTCCTCTTGTGGATGAATGATGATGGCCACTCCCAACTCCACTAATTACCTCACTAATTTTTATTAAAAAAACCCTGTCTGATTCAATTGTTGATTGTTGGTTTTTAAAATTTTAATTAAAATAATTTCTAAAATATATAATTATTGGGAGAACTTCATTTTGGGGGGGGGGCAGACCCATAAAATTGGATAAAGACCAGGCTTCCCCCCAAGGAGGCAGCCACATTCCTTAGTATTTCCTAGAGTTTCTTCACACCCACCCTTGCTTGTGGGGTTTAGGGTCATACCTAATAAAAAATCATAAAATCTCATCAAACTTTCAAAGGCTTAATCTATTTCAAGCCTTGAGTGAACCAGCAGCACCTACACTGGTACCATTGTAAAAACTCAAAAAACTCCAAAATTCATTTAAATTGCTTCTAAATACTATTCATATCCCATGCAAAATTCACCAGCATATATAATCCATCCATTGCAAGCTACTTATGAGTTATGTATGACTCAGCTGTGCATGATGTAACCCACCCCACCAAACTTAACCTGAGAGATTTTCTTTTTTTCTTTTAAATTATTACCAAAAAAAAAAAAAAAACTCTGGCCTCCACAGGCTCAAACCTGACACCATGGTAGGTTACCCTTTTGTCCTAACAAAGCATGAGCAAGTTCATGTCAGGTTTCTCTTTGGTAAAATCTGTTTCTGTATAGATAAGCTCCTTTAGGTAGGTAAGTAGGTTCAACAATAGGTGGCTACTAGATAAGTAGATAGTAGATACATGTAGTTGGTTATTAACTAAGGGCTAGTTAGTTGTTACTAGGTAGGTAGTAATTAAACACTTAAATACAGCAACTAAACTAACCATCATGGTTAGCTAATCAACTTAACCTAATGAAACAGTGTTTCATGTCCACCCACTCTAGCACTTCTTGCATGGGCCCCTTCATCCATTGCATAGGTAAACCCTAATCCCCCCCTCCTCCTCCACTCATTCCCCCAAAGTCACCACATAGCAACTCCCTCCTTGTGATATCATATGTAATTTGAACACACATTGTTGAGGCTTGTGGAAATAGAACTTTTTACATAGTCTTTCCCCATTGGGAAAAGGCCAAGAGACTTGGCATCCCTCTTGAATTTCGGGGAACTAGGTTCTATCAATTTTATCACTAATGTGTCATGCGAGGCTTGTCTTCGGTTAGGAATAATACCCATATTCTTACATGTATGTGAAGTTAAGGCCTTCAATTTAATGCCTCAAAATGACATTTCTCTCTCTTCTAATGAAGGGCATCAATCCTTCTTGTTTTATAAACAACTTCACATAATTTGATAAGAATATCAATAGATGGTGAGACTTGATGTTCTAGCACTTGCACCACCATTGCTGGATTGAGAGCAAAAATATACATTTTATGGAAAGGTGTGGAAGATGATAGTAGGGTCTTCGAAAATCTATCTATGGAGCAAGGTAGTTTGTTTTGTTTTGTTTTGGTTTAGGGTTTGTTATGCTGAGATGTTCCAAACCACAGTGCTTCATGTTGCATTCTTGACACCATTGGAAAGCTCTCAATGAGTAGGGGTGCACTGACTTGATTTGAGACTGTTTGGAGCTACTGTCTGAAAGCTATTGATTATTGAACTATTTTTTCAAATGAAAATTAAATAAAATAAAAACTGAAAACTGCATTAAAATTGGGGGGGTGTTCTTGGTGTTATTGGAAAGCCCTTGGCAAGTCAGATTTAATAGAGTTTATTTCATAATTTTCAGAGCTAAGGTGGGGAAGATTTATTTAATTTTTGAGTGGATTTTTGTTGCTGGAAATTCAAACAAAGTGCAAAAATTGGGTTTTGGAAGGAAAAATCAGTTGAGCCCTCAATGTGGTTCACATTGCTGAATTCAGAAAACAATTCTAAAAATGTGAAAAATAAAGAATGTGTTCACACTTGGGCCAACATCACAAGCTACAATACTATGTATTAATAAACATTTTCCATGCTTGAAAGATATGTCACTTTTAATGAGCCTTTAACCCTTGAATGCCTAATAAGTCAAAAATGAAAATTTTGGATATGTTGAATAGATCTAGATAGTAGAGCTAAAATATTATTCATTTAAAATTTTTTTCATCACATGCACACTAATGTTGGTCTGGTATCAACTTATTTTGATAAATGCCTAATAAGTCAAAAATGAAATTTTTGGAGATTTTAAATTGATCTAGATATTAAAGCTTGAATATTATTCATTTTTTTATTAGATTAGTTTAATATTTGATATGAGTGTTCATGGTTCATACAAACATTGATACTAGTCTCCGACCCTTATATAAAAGACTGACATTGGTGCACACATTGAATATCTATCTTTCTAATGATTTGTTGTTCAAGCACATCCACGACGATTTAAAGAGGGGTTCGTCAAGAAAAGCACCCAGGCATGCAGCCATTTTCTCACATTCGGTGAGAGGGAGCAAAGCCCATACATGATCAATCTCCCTATCCTAGTTGGGCTAATTTTGAAAACTCATTTATGAATTGGGAATTTTAGTGACAAGTTTCCTTTTGAATTTTCTTCCCATTTCCAACAATTTTCACATTCACACTTTCATTCCAAAACTTCCAAGGCTTCATTCTTAGTTGAATTTGTTTTTTGGTTTGTAACGTTTCTTTTGTGAATAGCTAACTTACTCATTGTGAATGCCTTTTTATATTGCATGCATTAATTTATGTCAAAAGTTTTTTTTCATGTTGCTGAAGATTCAAATCCAACCAAGAGAGTAGCACTTGTCACTAATTTTTTTTGGGTCCTTTGCAACCAAGAAAATCATGATTAAAAATCCTTAATGACTTTATGAATGGTCATAATGATTTTAAAAATAAAATTGAATAAAGAGTTTTCATATCACTAATATATGATAATCATCACGAATTTAGTATTCAATTATTTAATAAGGAAAATTGTGTGAAGTTCATTCAATCGTTGGTTTGCATGGATTATCATGTATGGAAAACATGTTTGACACATATATAGAGGATGATACAAAATTTGTTCATTCATAAATTTGTATGTCATCCATCAACACATTTTTCCATTTGTCAAATTTGTTTTCAATTTTGATAATTCATGCATGAATTGTACAAGTAGATCAATGAATGAATTTCACATGATTACCATTATGAAATTGTTTGAATTTAAGTTTATGATTATGTTATTAAAAAAAATATATATTATTTCAATGATTGTATTTCATCCATATGACGTCCATGAGAGAGAACAAAATGATGCAAAATTTCAATCATCATTTTATGATTACAAAATGACTATTGTGTTTAATAACGTGATGTTTGATAATCCTCTATCACCACAATTTAACTTTATCATATTGTCATCCTTTGCTTTGGCTGAAATTTTTGTCCAAGAACTATGGGTTTGCAAACTTTGAATTTAATGGTTGGACATAATTCGATTCATGGATAAGCAAGTTGGACAAAAAATTTCAACTAAAGCTCGGATAAAACTGAAATGGTCGTAAAATGGGCTTAGACTCTTAGGGGTTAACCCTTAATAATAGCTACACCTTTTTCCCAATCAATTTACTTATATTTTAAGCTTTAGTTAAATTTTTGGTCCAATTTGCTGATCCATGAATCATATTACAAATTTGATTGTTGAATTCAAAACACTCAGAAAACTTTGGTAGGAATTTCAGCCAAAAATCAACCGAAGAGTGATGAAATAGCAAAGTTAGATTCAACTTCTACATGACTTGCCAAATGCTACCCATAGTTGAATATGAATCTTGTTTGGCCTTAATTTTAAAAAAATAAATAATAATAATAATAATAATAATCAATAAACTTTCACAATGCACTAATGCATGCACCCTAATATGACAACCACAATGAGCAAATAAGAAATTCAGTTTTAAAAATAAAGTTGAAGCCAAAATGTGATATTTAAGTAAATATGGAATGTGAATGTGAGCCCAATGCTGAAACTCCCGGGTTAACTGATAAACAAGTTTTGAGAGTTAACCCATTACTAACCACAGTATGATTTTCACCACCCTCATTGGTACAATTCCAAGTGTAGCCAGTTGGGGTTTCACTTGTGATTAGCTAGAGGCTCAATGGAGGTACCAATTTGGTAAAAACTTCACCCAAGTTCAATGTGGAAATTCCCAATCAATAATACATCATTAGAAAGCTCTCATGAAGCCCTATTAAACCTATCTATGCATATCCTAAAATTAAATATTTAAAAATTTATTACGACTAGAAAACCAATAAAAAGTGATCACATGCACCAATTACATGCATAAACCCCCAAAATAATTTAATTTAATTTAAATAAATAAATGAATTTTATAAATTAAAATTTTAAATTTTAAATTATTAAAATAATAAATTTATTTTATTATTAAAATTATAATTATAAATTTATTTAAAAAAAAAAAAAAAAAAAAAAAAAAAAAAAAAAAAAAAAAAAAAAAAAAAAAAAAAAAAAAAAAAAAAAAAAAAAAAAAAAAAAA
>Ga0116231_10006340_pt1 | contig 22655 bp, 26 predicted proteins | sample S1TSphgellanicum_2_FD_89695 | JGI IMG/M metagenome (GOLD analysis project Ga0116231, IMG submission 89695) | Host-associated microbial communities from peat moss isolated from Minnesota, USA - S1T2_Fd - Sphagnum magellanicum MG | ecosystem: Host-associated > Plants > Peat moss > Unclassified...
AATTTATTTTTATTTTTATTTTTTTGGGGTTTGTTTTTTTTTAAAATTTTCCTTTTTCTTTTTTGCATCAAAAGCTTGCTTTGTTTTTTTGGTTCGGGCGTTTGGCTGCAAAATTCAAGCTTTTTTTTTTTTTTTTGGGTTTGTTTTCTGTTTTGCACCAAAAGCTTGGTCTTTTGGGCTCCTGTTTTGCTGCAAAATTCAAGCTTTTGTTTTGATTTTCAAGGTTCTTGTGCACCACCAGAAGGAGGAGGAGGAAGAAGAGGAAGTGGGTCTGTTCTTCTTTTGTGATCGATCGTCTGTTGCAATGGGAGAACACAGCAAGGCAAAGACCTCGGATGTGATGGTGGCCGCTTTGGAGAACGAGAAAGTCGAGTAAGTGAAGAAGAATCATGAGATTGTGTGTATGTGTATGGTGTGTGTGTGTGTGTGTGTGTTTTTTTTTTGGGGGGGTTTTAGTTTGGATTCGGAATTGATGAGCTGCTACGTGTTTTTCTAGTAGATGGGTTTTTCTTCGCCTCATGGGTTGATTTGGGTTTTGTAATTGTTCCACAATTTGGAACCAAGGATTTCTGTGATGAAGGATTTTTCTGGGCTAAGGCTTGGGATTTTGGGGACTTCTGAGCTCTTGGTTCTTTGGAGATTTCTGAGCTTTTGGGGTTTTGGGGATTTCTGAGCTCTTGGGGAGTTCCTTTTGGGAGCTTCTCTGGACAGTGAGTTCATTCATTGTTTTGGGAATATAGGGAGAGCTAGATCTGGGGTTGAACCTAGGTAGGCAAGCGGGGGTGGGTTTGAATCTTTTGTAGAAGAGAAAGCTATAGGCACTTCTGGATTATAAGAGGCAGCTCATTGGGTCATCAAATTTGGGGGGACTTTGAAAAGTTTGATCCATTTTGCACTTTGCTGTTGCAAATTGGCTTTTGCTTGAAGATTGTTTACTACACAGTTTTTGTGAACTCTGATGGAGAGTGAAGCTCTCGGTGGGTGGGTTGTGAGTAGAAGAAGAAGAAGAAGAAGAAGAAGAAAACTGAATTTGTTGGTAGGAGTTGTGTCCTCTGTTTCTCATAAGATAGGTACCCAATTGCTGGATTCAGCCATTTGAAGCTGAGAAATTGCACAATGTCAAAGAGCAAACAAAAAAATGCTTGAGAATGTGATCATATACAAAAATTTGGAAGTTTTTCTGTTCTGGAGCAGCTGGGTCACACTCACCTTGTGCTGGAGTTTGGCAGGAACCTTGGAAGCTCATCTAGAATAGCTTGTTGCTCTGTCTTGCATTCTTGCTTCTTGTGTCACATGCTAGAGAAACATGTGGGTTATGTGGGGGTGATTCTGCAACTCAGCAATGAGGACTGTGCTTTTGTTTCTGGATGCAAAAAGGTACATTTTTGGAATCCCTGGGGAGGAGAATTTGGATTTGTTGAACTCACTACGGGATTCAAAGATCAAATTGGTGATAACAAGGCATGAGCAAGCAGCAGGATTCATGGCAGCAACAGTGGGTCGGCTTACTGCAAAGGCAGGCGTGTGTTTGTCAACTCTGGGTCCAGGTGCCACTAATTTTGCCACATCTGCTGCTTATGCACAACTTGCGGGCTTCCCAATGGTGACCGCTCTTCTTTTAGCCTTTGTATAACTTCACCTGCTCACATGAAGTTTTTTGATATCTTAAAACATTGAAAAACAGCAAATTGGGTTATTCGAGGATTGGTGCTCATGATGTTGCTGCACCAAAAAACTCTGAAAACATGGCTTAGAATCACTCTAATTCAGTAGTGTTTTTTCTTTTGGTTTTTTAGGGATTTAGATGGCATATGCTAGCAAATGAGAGTCATGGATTGTGTGTGACCAATTGTGGGGGCATAACTCGTGGGAGCAGATGATGATTACTGGTCAGAAGCCAATCCGAAAGAGCAAACAAGGATCATTCCAGATTGTGGAGATTGTGGAGTTTATGCGTCCACTTACCAAGGTATTACTTACATCCATCACCCATTCGTCCATATTGTGTGTACCCTTGTTCTGCAACCCTGGAGTTTATATTCACCAAACAGAAATGGAGTAGGTTCTGATTGGCTTCAGTGGAGGGGTTTTCTCCAATTGTAGTTCACAAAACAAATTGTGGATGGAGATTTGGTTCCGTCATTGGTGCGTGAGGCAATCAGAACAGCAGAGGAGGAGCGACCAGGTGCTGTGCACTTAGAACTACCAGAAGACATTGCTGAAACCCATACCGATGCTCAATCATTCCCGGTGTACCCAGTGAGGCGACCCATTGCAGAGGAGAAAGCAGTTGCAAAAGCAATCGAGATGATTCATGCTGCAACTCATCCACTACTTCTGATAGGTGCTGGTGCCAACCGCAAACGTACAGCAAACATGTGAGTTTCATCCACCCCCGTTAATGCTCTACCTTCCCATTCCATATGTGATTTGTGAAATTCCAAACACTGGGTCTGGAATTTGTTGATTTTCTACCTGCAATTTTATGGGGATTGGTGACAAATTTCAGGCTTCAGCAGTTTGTGAATGAGCTGAAGATTCCTTTTGTTACAACCCAAATGGGCAAGGGTGTGATTTCAGGTGAGTACCTTGGACACAACATAAGATTTTCTTCCTTTGTCTTGAATTCTAGATTATCCATTTCTCAGCTATCAGGAACACTAGATTTCTTCATGTTCTGGCACCCATTGAGGGGAAGCTAACGAGAGAGTGTGTTGTGGTAATCGCAGATGACCACCCACTGTGTTTGGGTTGTGCTGCACTATCATCCAATGACTTTGTACACGTGTGCATTGAGAAAGCAGATTTGATTATCAACATTGGCCATGATGTTGTTGAAAAGCCGCCATTCATCATGCAGTTTGTATCTGTCACCTTCCATCTTCTTGAAGTCTGCCATGCTTCAAATTTTGCTACATTTGTTCCTGGTTTTACACAAGGAGTATTTTGTTGGTGGATTTATTTCATGTGAAAAGAAATGTACACAAAATTTTCACACCAATTTGTGAAACTTTTATGTAGGGTTAGCAACTCAGTCCTCCTAAGTCAATCAGATGAAATTGGATCTTTGGCAGGATTGGTAAACCACCGTATGTCATTCATGTCAACTTTTACACTGCAAAAGTGGACACGGTTTACTTTCCTCAGGTACTTGGTTTTTCTTCAAACAACTTTTATGCTACCAACCCAAAGACTTGCACTTTAACTTTTATGCTACCCAAAGACTCAAACTTTGCTTTGAGAATGTTTTCATCCAAATCACAAAAGTGCATCTCTAAAATCGAAGGCTTTTTGTTGGATCATAGTGTAATGTTGAGTAGTGGTCAAGGTTCACCAGATTGCAAACAATAAGTGGTCTGAACTTCCAAGCATGAAATTCGAGGTTTTTAAGCAGAGATTTTGTCCTTCATTGTTTCTAGTGGAAGAAAGAGCATGCTCAAAAATGTCTCAGTATTAAGTATGGAGATCTTCTCAGTGCTTTGTCTGATTGTCCATATCTGAGTTTCAAGAGAGTTTTGGAGATCAGTATCACAGGATTATAATGATCAAAAAATTTCATGTTGTTTCCTTTCTGTAGCATGAAGTTGTGGGCGATATTGCAAATTCAATTTGGCAACTCAAGGAGCGCTTGAATAGTCAAGTCCACTGGGACTATTCATTCATGTTCAAGGTATCTTTTTTGATTTATTTTGGAATTATGACACAAACCTAATATTAGGTGGATATAGATTAAAGGTAGATTATCTGAAAAAGTGACAACATCATTCTGTTTAGTACAAGTTTGCACAATTTCTTCAATGAAAATAGTCTTTTTGTGAGTTATTCATTTATGGTGGGATTTGTGATTGTGGGTTTGATGTTGCATGCCTCCTGGTGTTGATGAGTCTCTGTTATCTGTGGTGTTACATAAGTAAGAGAATTGAGGATTGGTCAGCTTTTGAGGATGTGGGTTGTGGTTGTTTGCAGGTGAAAAAGACACTCGAGGAACATTTGTTGAAGGGTTCTGATGACGATCGCTTTCCTCTTATGCCTCAGCGGATTGTGGCAGATTTAAGGTAAACACTATGTGCTCATGGATAATATTAGGGTTTGAGGCCTAGCATGTGTTTTGAGAGTTTGCCAATTAGTCAATATGCCTTTTGTGATGTGGAAAAACACAATGGAGGGATACTCTCCGAAAAAATTTCAAGCTTCACTTGAATTTGGAAGTATTGAGAAATTCTCAGGATTTTCTGTATGTGTGCATCTATCTTTCCTTAACCCTCTTTTGTGAGTTGAATCCAAACACAGGAAACAAATGCCCAGTGATGGAGTTGCATGCCTTGATAATGGCATGTACAAAATCTGGTTTGCACGTTGCTACAAGGTACATTGTTGCTCAATTCTCTGCTTTTCTCTTTTGCCAACTGCTATGCTCAATAGCTCTTCCTTCTGAGTGCACTGCAACTTTCCTCCATTGCCTTGCACAAGATAGGCCACTCTTTGTATTTGTTGGGGTACCCCATGTGTTTAGAGGGTATTTTTTCCCTGCCTGGTAGGCCAAGTAGGATCATTTGTTCCTCGATGGAAGGTGGTCTAAACCCTAAACCCTAGTCCCTGAATTTTGAACAAGTGGTACTAAGGTGGATGGAGGTGGGGGTGGGCGGGTGCAGGCATATGAGCCCAACACATTGCTCCTGGACAATGCATTGGCCACAATGGGTGCAGGGTTGCCATCAGCAATTGCAGTGGCAATTCTTTACCCAGAGAAGAAAGTTGTGGCTGTCTGTGGCGATGGTGGTTTTTTGATGAATTCACAGGCATGCATATATATATATATATATATATATACATATCTCTCTCTCGTTTCCGCTTTTTGAATTTCATGAGAATTGGGAGTCTTTATCAACTATGCCACTGGCATCAATCAAACTGGAAATCTAACTCATTTTATGATTTTGGAATGGCAAATATGACCCATATCTGGATGTGGGTATTTGATTGTGTGTGCAGGAAATGGAGACTGCAGTCCGTTTGAATCTCAATCTCACAGTTCTTGTGTTGAATGACAACGCTTATGGAATGATCAAGTGGAAGCAAAATATTGCTGGATTTCCAAAGTCAGTCAGTGACTCTGAAAAGGATTCATTCATTTTTGGTGTTCTTTCATGCCAGTTCTCTCATTCTTGTTGTATATACCTTCTGATTTTCTCACAGTTTTGTAAGAAGTTCATAGCTTTGGTTTTTTTTTTTAAAAACACGTGGTGATGCTTTTTGTGCAGGTTTGGCTTAGACTTGATGAACCCAGACTTTGTTGCATATGCAAACAGGTAATGAACAAGCTCCTAAAACAAACTCTCATTCTGTCTAGAACATCACTAATAAAAGCAATAAAAAAGTAGACAAAAAAGTCCATAAGAAAATCCTTCCTGTGGCTTAGAAACTACAAATAGAAAAAATAAAATTCTCATGAGGATTGGCTAATCAAACAAATGTTGCATGAATTGGCCTTGAACCCTAAACCTTATATGTTAATGACCCTATAACCTAAACCCTAAACCTTATATATTTTGCATGTGTACACATTTCGAATTTGATGCAGCTATGGCGCAAAGGGCTACAGAGCAACGAGCTCAGCTGACTACTCACAAATACTGCATGATTGCCTACACCATGTGAAGGGTGTCAAACTTGTGGAGGTAATAATTTTAAGCCCTTGGTGCATGAATATATCTATAAGATATATACATGGAGTCAGTTAGTTAACTACAAAAGTTCCTTTAGTGCTGTGCTTGAATTCTGGTGCCAAGATTTGGTTTTAATAGCTTTTCAAGTAAAAAGGGGGCTTTAGGGTTTAGGGGCAAGAGAGTATGTTCTGAGAGATGTGGGTTGTGGCAGGTTCCGGTGGACTACACATGGGCTAATGAGATTCTGGATCATGAGCTTCCTCATTTGGTCAAGCAGCTGAAGTCAGAAAGTGAAGCAGGAACCGTGAGTAAATCAAACCCTTTTGCTCCCATTTTGCTGAAACCTGGCAGTGATTGCTCTCTGTCAGCTGCAGAAGAAAAATAACATAAGTTCTTATTGGTTTTTTAAAGTTTTTTATTTCTCTGAACGTTTGGGATAACTTGTGGTATATTCAAACAGGGAATCTCCTCAGCATTGGCAAACTCAGCACCACCAATAGAGACAGGTCATGAGTAGAGAGAGGAGGAGAGGTACAAATGGGTTGGCTTCTACCGAGCAGCACCGCAACTCCAAATGTTGTAAAAAAGCTCCATGTTGAGAACTTTTGTTGTGTACATTTGTTGTTGGTATTACATAGGAAGCAGAAACTCTGATACAATTAAGACTTCAGTAGGAGTAATGCATGAGGCTTTTTAGTGTCCTGTTTGCTCTGACAACTATTTGCTGCTGTTTTTTTTTGGTCTTCGCCTGATTCAATTCTGGCTCTTGAGCTTTTTCCTGTTTCAACTAATGAAGATGCAACAGGTGTATAATAGCTGCTTCGTGAAAACCTAACTTGAGCTTTGGATCTGTATTACAGCAGGAAGGGTATAAACACTCCTACACTTACCGTGAATGTTTTCTTCTTCTGACCAAAAAAAATGCTCCCAAGTGTTGTTCTGTACCAACAATTCTTGTGATTTTTCTGCAGGACTTTTTCCAGTTTGGTTGTTCTTCAATACCAATGTAACTCCTGATTTTTCTGCAAGGCTTTTTTGCATTTGGGTTGTCATTCTGTACCAAAGTTGGTACTCAGGATTTTTCTGCAAGACGCTTTTGGCAGTCAGATTGTTCTGTAGAGTGTTTGTTACTTGTCATTTTTGCACTTATTCTAAATCAAATGTAGATATCTGCAGTAATATTGAAAATTTTGTTGCACATGCTACCTGATGGTCAGTGTTATGTGTGATGAAACAGGCCCGGTAGGGCGCATTCCACCTGGGAATGCATTTAGTCTGGTAGAGTGAGATGCTGTTTTGTGAGATGGTAATGGGTTCTTCCAAGATATCTTAGAAAATAATATACATATGTTGAATATTAAGGTGGATCTCAAATCTCAGATAACAATGTTCAAGAATTTTGTTACAAAGTTATAAATTATAAATCATCTGTCCACAAGCTTATCTTGCTCAAACTCACCTTCATACTCTTTGAGCTCTTTTTCTCGCTTCAACTTGCCTGAACTCTATCAAGTTAAAAAGTGAAGAACAACCCACCTTAAGATCCTTTGCCTAGGTCTTGATTATAATTTTTAATTTTTCTAAATTATCTATCTACAACTTACATCTGTTCAAATTTTTCAATATCCCACCCAAAGAAAAAATCTTTTTAATTTTGATTTAAAATCTCATATCTCAAGGATCTAACAAGTAAGGAAAGCAACAAGTGGAAACAAGGACTCATGTTTTTCCCACCACTCCAAAAACATTTAATGTCCTCTATATCGACTTGGTAACTTCGGAACGTTTTGAATTCCCTATTCATCAACTCCTTGGCTAGCTCATTGCTCTTAGTAGTCATCTCAAAAATTGCAAGACAACAATCTTCCTCATTTAGTTGATTTGTCACACAAGTTTAGATTTTAACATAGGGTGAAATCATGGTGACATTTCAATAGCATTGGAGACAAAGATTGTCTATCATAATCTCCCACCACATAAATAGCTTGTTTTCAATCAATAAAATAAGAAATTAACCTAAGATGCTTAAACTGTGGGTCTCACATTAGAAATACCATGTTATGGGCTTTATTTTCTTGATACTTTGTTAAGAACAAAATAAAACCATTTAAAGCATCACATTATAATGTTGGAAGCAAGCATAGACAACTCTAAAGTCACAACCATATCATCTTCCATCAAATTAACCGTAGAGGGTGTCATTCCAAATTTTTCTTTTAGTTTCAAGGCCATGATAAATGATGCATGCAAGGCATTAGAAAGTAACCAATGCCCACAAGAGTGATTAAGTACACAAACATTCACAAATGAAGAAAAAATTATTAGCAATGAGTGGAAAGACATCCCAAGTTAAAGGTGATAAAACATGGCCAATGATCTTCACTAATGTTTGGCAATTGTGATAGAAGACAATTGTTGTTTTGAATTGCAATGCTTCCTAGAACAATATGATCTTGCAAACTTGCAGGAATAGATCAAATATCAACACAACAATTAACAAATTCCTACACATCAAAATGTACACAAATAAAAACAAAAATCACAATGTCCAAAAACAAAACAAACTTAATTTTCATTAGAATGTTCAATTTTCTTGGCCTCAAACCAACTTCAATGCAAGCCTTATTCCATTGATGCCAACCTTTACCAAATTTCAATAAATCTATTTGGGCAAATTTGATGGAAACGTATTTAAAACCCTTACAAATTTTCTCATCCTTAATGGCATATTGGCAAGCTTTGGAAAAAACATGCCCAAAATGTTTTCCCTAAAAGATTTCTTTCAAACTTAAAACTTGCTATTATGTTTAAATTTGAACCTTCATCAATAACATATGTTGTAATCTTATTTTTCAAGCCATATACATCCAAAGATCAATCAAGTTACTTTCCCAATGCCTATCATATATTCTCAAAAATCTCAAATAAACCAAATGTAACATGATTTAAATTCCAGTCAAATCTCAAAAAAATTATGACCAAAGCAAACACATCATGAACACTTTTATATATTTAAAGATCAAAACTAGCAGTGACAAAATGACATTTTTCAAACAAAGGAAAAAATATGCGTACTTGATTTTTTCCACTAGGCAAAGCAAAACATCACATGTGAAAAAACTTGCATGACAAGAATTGGACTTATTAACACAAATGCAATATTAAACATTTTAGCCACACATTCTCCACAAATTGTAAAGGTCAATAACTTTTTATAATAAAAAATGAAGATTCTCCAAAATCTATTTTACTCCAGATCATCTTTCATCTATCACATCACCTCCATTTCTAACAACAAGTTCCACAAGGAATGGCTTTTGGTTTGTTTAAATATCATTGATGGAATTTTTTCACCTTTTCGATAGTGTTCATTAAATGATTAGTTGGTTCCCAAGTGCGTTCACTCATGTCATACCCACGCTAATGTATGAAATATTGAAGTTGGTCATTTGATATTCATGAATCAAGGACATCTTCCACTTCATATTCTTGTTCACCATTGACTTCAATAGGTGGGAATGGCTCACAAATCCTTCCCAAGATGGTTGATACATGGTAAAGTTCCAACAAGGCAATATGAAACATAGGATGGATCTTTGTGGAGTCTAGAAGCTTGAGCTAGAAGGTCACAACATTGATTTGTGTCATGATAAGGTGTGGTCACAATAACATGAACCTTAATAAAATAGTATGAAGAATTTTTTTAAAAATTCAAAGACTTTTTCGAAAACTTTTTTTTTAATATTCCAAGAATATTTTTGGAATATTTTCCCAAAAGTAGTCACAAAAGCAATCAAAAAACAAGCGAGTGTGACTTGTGTTATCCCATTTACATTCAATAATAAAGAGACCAAATCTTTGGTAGTCCAATTTTTCTAAAGGTTGAGTTGTCTTCATGTTTTGTCATCGAAGCCAAACTTGGTTGTCGACCTTGAAACCCGATTGCGCCTTATGATGTTCGTTGGCATTTTCCTTATAACGCCTTTGCACTTCTTCAAGGCTAGAAACAAGTTGGGTTCGAATGTTTACCAACCACATGACTCGATTTTTAACTATAGGGTTCATAATCTTGTTCACTCCTAAAATGTCAAACTCGAAGTGCAAACCATGATTGGCAAAAAAATGTGTTTATTATGTCAAAAAATGAACGATGTTCTTGTAAACGAGCTTTGCCATGGACAAGAGGTCTAATTAATTATCTTGAAAATAATTAATTGGTTGTGCAACATAAATATTATTCCAAAACTTGATTAACACGTTTTGTTTACCCATTTGTTTGGGGGTGGAAGGTCAATAACAACTTCACTTTTACGCTTAATAACTCAAAAAGTATTTTCCAAAACTTGGATACAAATTGAGGTCCACAATTAGAAATGATATCTTTGAAAAAACCATGATATTGAAACACATGATCAAGAAATAACTTGGTTGTCCTTTCACCGATTATCAATTTGTTGCATGGAATGAAATGAATTATTTTTTTCAAGTAATCCACCACCACCAAGATGGAATCAAAAAAATTGGAAAGTGGCAAATCTATGATGAAGTTCATGGAGATTGAAGGCCATGGTGCAAAAAGAATGGGCAATGGTTGAAGGAGTCTATGTGGGTGATGATGAGGGTTTTTCATTAGAATGCAAACATCACAAGATCCAACAAACTCCTTCACATATTTCTAAAGTTGTGGCCACCAGTGATGTCGAAAAACCAACTCCATGGTCTTGTTAAATCCAAAATGGATTATACCTAAAACATCATGCCTAGCTTGGAAAACTTGAAACTGAATAAGGCCATCGAGAACATACAAAAGACCATCACAATATAACAAACCATCTCGAAACTTGAACTTGGCACAATTACTAAATAAATTTTGGATTTGATGTTGATTCCTTAGTTAGCTTTAGATGTCAACAATAAAAGGATCTTTTTTCAAATCTTCACAAATTTGATGAAAAAAGGTTTTGTCATTAGGAATTATTAACAATGCTTGAAGTCGAAGGTGTTCAAGTTTGAGAATGACATCACATTGTTATCCATAAGCAACATCTCCCTCCTTAGGCATGAAGTATGAACAACAAAATAATGCATCCAATTTTCCTTGTTGTTGCTTAGGGCGATATGTGATGACAAATTGGAATTGAAACAAGGACAATGCCCATCAAGTTTAACAATGATTCATAACGCGAGATGTCATAAATATCGCAAGTTTTTATGGTCTAAATACACAATAATTTCATGTTGAGATCCTTTAAGCAAATGACACCACTCTTCAAAAGCATCCATGAAGGCAAGAAGTTCCTTATCATGAATCTTGTAATCTCAGAAGGAGAGAATTTATAAGAACAAAGTCAATTGGATGAAAAAGATTGTCTTTTCCAAGTTGTGAAAGTATGACATTTAATGCAAAATCAAAAGCATTTATCTCTAAAACAAAAGGTTTCATAGGATCTACATGAATCAAAAGTGGGGCAGTTGTGAAAAAAACCCTAAAAAATTGGAAGGCATTTTTTACTTCAACTCCCCATGAAAAAGGTTGATTCTTCTAAATCAAATGAATAAGAGGATCCATTATTGTAGAATAATAGGCAATGAAACATCGATAAACATTGGAAAATCCAAGAAAACATTGAACATCATCTATAGAAATTAGGGTAGTTTAATCGATAATGGTCTGGATCTTACGAAGGTCCATGCAAATGCCATTTCCAGAAATGATGTAACCCATAATTACACTTTAGATTGATGGAATTCACATTTTCTCAACTTGGCATAAAGTTCAACTTCTTGAAGTTTCTCCAACACAAGATGTACATGGTGTCATGATCAGCCACGTTCTTTGAAAAAATGAGAATATCATCAATGTAACAAACCACAAAATCATCCAAGTACCATGAAACACATCATTCATCAAATGTTGAAATACAACAAGTGCATTGGTAAAGCCAAAAGGCATCACAACATATTCAAAGTGATAATAACGTGTTTTGAATGTCATCTTCCATTCGTCACCTTTTCACCCATTCATTTGGGTGAAAGTTCAACTACATCTCTCTTTTTGGAGATTGTTGTTTATAACTATGTCTTCTCTAAAGACCACTAGTCCATACTTCATGCCTTACCACCTCTTGTGGCAAAAACGACCTATGTCTCGTAAGTCTTTCTTCTGTTCTTAAAACTCGTTTTTCTAACATTAAATTTTGATATGGGGTTTATGTCCTTCCCACATACTCTTCACCATTTTCAAAATTGTCTTTTGTTTCTCTTTTAGTAACTTGATAATTTTCCACTAAATCAATTGTTGTTGTAAACTTCGAGTCACCATCCAATTCATATTGTTTCACAATCCTTCTTCTTCAAAGTTTGTAGATCACTTTATAGTCCTTATGGCATCAATTACTTAAACCTCTGATGTTTTCTAACATACCCCTTCTGAATTTGAATTGAAAATTAAACCAATTTTTTTAATACCCTCATCTAAAGTATTAACAATGGAAAATGAAGAAAACCCTCTTGTTCCTGTAAATAAATAAATAAATTCCCCAAAAATGGTTGCCAAATGGTAGATATGGATTAAATCCTTGCAAACTTATTCCACACTTACTATAACAACATATTTGCACTACAATATGCACATTTACAATTCCTACATTGATTTTACACACATTTACCTTTGTAATTCATTAAAACACCATATTCAGGGTTATCTCATATAACCAAAATCTGTATTTCAAAATAAAATGTAGAAAATCCAAAAACAAAATTACATTTCATTTCTTTATTTTTTGATACTATAGAAAATTCGCACAACAATATGAATATGAAAATCATTACAAAAGTTTGTACTTTTCCTGTTTATTGAAAACTTCAATAAAAAATACAACAAAAAATCCCATGTTCTATTGAAATGAAATCAAAATAGCAAAATTACCTTTGTGATATCTCCCAAAACATAATTTATAGTTCTACTACAAAGTAGCTACATCTAACCTCATTTCCAAACTATGTATCTTAGAATGAAAATCCTTTTCCCAAAACTTATTTAGGTAGTCACAAATCACCATCAACATGATTCAAAACTAAACAAAAATTCAAAATTAAAAACCTGCAATGTTCAATGATCAATCCTTATCCTTAATGCCTTGTTCATCTTAAACAATGTAATCAACCTAGCCCATTAACAATGATCCCACGCAAATTGATTAGACACAATTCAAACCACTCATGAAACAAGAGAAGTAACAAGGATGACGTGTGAACAAACTATTCATTTATTGTGGAGAGTTAGGCTACCAACTACCCCAAGAAACAACTATCACATACAGTTCAAACCACTTCGATTCACATGCCACCTCTTATAGATTTGGGTAATGAGGTTGTCTAGTTTCAACATGGTCCACAAGATTAGACTTGGACATATCATGTGTTCAAAATGGTCCCAATTTACTTTCAAACCTAGCACCTTGTTTTTTATTACCAATCACGATCAAATACGATAGATCCATGATAATGGATATTAAAGCATTATTTAATTCTAGTGCATATGCTTGTTTCATCGACAAGGAGTTGGAGTGATGAAAAGACGACTTTCATGAAAAAAAACACATTAGTAGCCATGGAGGTCATCAATGGTCAAAATCTTTCTTCAGGACCTATGACGCATGAAACCAAACTTTTAAATATTACTATTAGGATGCATACAAGCAAGGTGGCCTTTAATGTCATTTTATCCCCAACAAACCCTGTTGTCATTGGGTTATCATGGTTCATTTTGCACAACCTTTGAGTGGATTGGTGTACAAAACAATTTCATTTTGATGAACCTCATAAAGTAGCATCAAAATGCAAGAAACCTACATCCAAAAACATCGTCAATGAAAGCAAAAACTACCACTTAGACAAAGCATGTACTAAATTTTCTGAATGTGACAAATATTTGAGGAGTGCCCAAGATGTCAAAAGCTTAAAAGCTTTGTTTGTTGGAGCAAGAGCTTTCATGCAAGCTGCCAAGAAAAAAGATGCATTCCTTATTTATGTTCTTCCTGCATCAGATGTTGAATTGTTTCATCATGAATTTTTTTCCCAATATAAGGAATTCAAGGTGTGTTTGAAAAGAAAAACATTGACACCTTATTGAAATATTGTCCATATGATTGCACCATTGATATAAAAAGAGGGAGCACAACCTTCATTTGGGTCAATTTACAACCTGTCACAAAACAAACTTGTAGTTCTTTGTGAATACATCGATGGAAACTTTGAGAAAAGGTTCATTTGACACTCCAACAACTAGTGCCCCGATCCTATTTGTCAAAAAGAAGGATGGATCTTTGCGAATGTGTGTTGATTATCATCGATTAAATTGACTCCCCAGCAAAAATTGGTATCCTTTACCTCGAATATCAAGATTGTTGGACAAAATAAGTCAAAAAATGGTATCCTTTACCCCGAATATCAAGATTGTTGGACAAAATGAGTTGTGCCAATACCAAGATTGATTTATGTGAGGCATACAACTTGTATCAAATTTACTGTTTTGATATTTTTCTCAATATTTTCATCCTTGGATTCAATTGTTGAACTTAGACATGAGTAGATCTGATTTAGCAAAATTTATTAATATTCGTTTCTTGATTGGTTTAGTCCAAATTTAGACCAAAATATGGAACAAGAATTCCATGTTTACCATTTCGCATGAGAAAAATTTATGTTTTATGAATTTTTGACGACACCCAAATTATCACCTCAGTTATAAGGATTCATGCTTGCACCTGCGTTAGCACATCTTCAATTTTTGATCTTCAACGTTCCATTTCATGGGGAGCTTGATACGTAGCAGGGGAGGAAAATAGACAATGGAGTTATTGCTGTTGATTTGTTCACAACGCTTCTGATCGATATTTCACAACGCACACATTTTTTATTAGCTCTACCCCAGTGTCATGGGAATTTCAGATTAACTGCACGATCTAGTTGTAAAACGAAGTAGTAAGGCGTATATTAAAATGTGCATAATTGATTGTGCTCATATAATTGTACAATTGGCTTTGTGGGCTACTGGATGATATTGATTCTGCCATGGCACGTAATAGTTGCGAATAATATAATTGTAGCGTGGCGAGAATAGTGGCGAGAATAGTTGCAGACCGTTGAATGTGTCGTGTCGTGTCGTGGGCTTAGATTAAAACCGATGGTTACTTAAGTTTCCCGACTTTTGTACATCTTCTAAATCTCATAGAACAGCTGCATTGAGGTAGTTACTTCCATTCGAAGACTATTCCTTTTTAAAGCTAACAAAATTTACATTTCAGAAGCCACATGCTTAGATGTAGACAAAGATCTTCTCAACTACACCCATACTCACCTTGCAACTACGGAATAAACCTAAATTTGTATTGAAAGAGATGCAGGGTTGAACCCTGGTTATTACATCTGGTATAAAAGCACCTAGGTTATAAGGCCCTAATATCCAAACCCAAATCATGCTCTAATTCAAGTTGATTAGCCCCGACGACTCCTGTTGACTTGAATTCACGTCCCATGCCCCAAGTACTCAGTTCTCAGACCACTCAAAATACTGATCTCTGTTCTGTGCTATGAACTAGCGAAAGAGTAAGGGATATAAGAAAAGAACAAGAACTCAGCTCTCAGACACGGCCAGGTTTTTTCCACATACACCACATGCAACCAGCGAAGAACTCCGAGACAGGCAAATCTCTCCTTCACCTTCAATCCCCCACAGCTTCCCACAAACATTCCTTTCCCTGGCGATCAATCTGTACAGACTGTTTACCGCCAGTGCAGTCCTGTCGAGAAAACGGACAAGGATTTGCCGATGAAGAAAGAACTCTCCTGTCAAGATGTTCAAAGCCGGAACACATGCACCCATATTTCGGTGTGGTTAAGACTGTAATCATCACCGAGCTTGCTCCGGTTCTCCAAGACATCTCTGGGAAATATAACCCCATTTTTGTTCTACATCGACGACAACACAAAGACTCTTCACTTCAAATTTCTGTAAAACTGTCATGGCTGCTCAAGAGCAATCTTGAGCATTAAATCCAGAAGCGATTTCTCATCATCAGAGCCCAAAAACCCTACTGGGTAATTAAAACCCATCAATCACCAGTTCTTCCTCAAAAGCCATTTCAGAAACTCAAGATCAATGAAAACAAAAAACTGTCAGTGCGTCACCAATAACAGTTGCAACAGGACATACAGAAAACTGTTACAACCAAAAGTGGAATAGATTCAGCATATATTAGTATCGGCACACATAGTTTAGCTGGGCGCCACTCAATTCTAGCGATCAACTTCAGGAATGTGCACAAACAACTCAAATCAGTCACAACATACAACAAAGAAAAATAGCGATGGTAACTGCTTTTGTCAACTCATCAAAGAAGCAAGAGACGATCCAAAAACCCGCACAAGAGACAGAAGATGAGCAGTAGCGTAGATAAACAGGAAACGATATGCTGCCAGAGGTTTATATCCACTTTAGGGTTAGGGTTAGGGCCGGCTTATGGCTTTTGTATTATTCTTGACCCTAAAACCGAACCCTAACCCTAACCACAAAAATCCTTTACTATTTTGCAAATGATACAACAAACGTGTCAGAAACGGTTTTCTCCTATAAAATGTCAGTCACAGCGTGTTTTTTTTTTGGAGGGCGAAATTTCGCACCGTTGCAAAACTTCAGAATTGTTTTATTTGTCTCAAATGCAATGATTTTCTTGAAAATAGTAGCCAAAATTTGGAAAAAAAACCTAAAAAATCTAAAATGTCCCAAGATTTTCAAACATGGTTCAAAGTATGTATCAAAAAACGTATAAGGATTTTTTAATTTTTTTTTCCCCCCTTTCATATTTTTTTAATAGCAAAAATTTGCCTCAATCAGCCTTTGCATGATCACCACCTTGGCTACATCACAAAAATTTGAAAAAAATAGGGAAGAAAAAGTCCCATAGTAGCCAAAATGTGGAAAAAAAACCTAAAAAATCTAAAATGTCCCAAGATTTTCAAACATGGTTCAAAGTATGTATCAAAAAATGTATAAGGATTTGTTTTTTTTCCCCCCACTTTCATATTTTGTTAATAGGAAAATTTTGCCTCAATCAGCCTTTGCATGATCACCACCTTGGCTACATCACAAAAAATTGAAAGAAAAGAGGTAAAAAGAAGCCCCTAGTTAGGACTTTTTCTTCCTCTTTTTTTTTACAATTTTGTGATATTGAAATGGCCAATTTCCCCTCAAAAATTCAAAATCAGACAAATTTACACAATGGGAAAATAGAAATTTCGCAAAAAAAAAAACAATTTTGGACAAATGAAAAATTGCACAATAAGTGCAACATGGGTGGTTAGTGTCTTCCTTTTTTCCAAAATTTAATTTCTAACAAGATAATTATGCACCAAAAAAATGAGAAAGAAATTGTCATGAAAAAGAAAAAAAAACCCTATTTGAGGTTCGATGTCATATCATAAGAGTGTAGTGGTATTGTGGAGCGCATGTGATTAGTCTACAAAGGGGTGTGTGTAAGGGTCCGGAGTGGTGGGTTTTGCTGCTTTCCTCAAATATCCGTGGTATCTGCAAAGACTTGAACAATCATCATCACAAAAGAGAACCTGACAATTTGAGCATCCACCTGCATACAGCCCACTCCCAACAAATACGCAAGGAAATCATGGTACATTTGCACACCGCCAGAAGTTCCTCCTGACATGTTTACATTGTGCAACAGTTTCATCCCCAAACCCAGGAAGTCATTTCCTTGCCCCAAATAGTATTTGTCAATTCTCTCTCCTGAGATCCTGAAAGTGGGGCTAAACCTAGCCTCAAGACCACCCCCAAAAGAGCAATTTTCCTGACATGCACAACCTTCCAAGGAAAAGCTATGGCCACAAAAAATGCCTGCCTTTGGAACTAACCACAAAAACTAATAGTAATCAAGCTTGACTACTGCATCCTTCCATCAATGTACTGGGGGCACTCCAGACAGGCATAAAGAAAGAAGGAAACCCCACAATGGGATGGCATCAGAAGATCAGGGCTTCTTATGAGCCCACTTTTGCTTTACACTCCATTGCAATGCCTGTTCTCATCAAAACCATGAGTGCTTTACATAAGATTCTGAATTGTTCTTACTGTCCCAAGCATTTGTTTCAACTAAATAATGAAGTCCATACTTTGGAGCAACCCTGAGCTCTACCACAGGTTTAAAGCGGCCACAATACCATGGTTGCATTGTTCCAAATAACAACTGCCCCTCTGCAATGGCCTGCCTGTAAAAAGTAGTAGCAAAACAATGAGTTACCCTTTAAGAAGCACTACCAATGAGCTGATGGGAGTCAAAATAGGGAAGCACAAGAACTCCCAACAAATGCCCACTGATTCAGCCACAACTCAAGATGTTCAGGACTTGAGCTGCTCAAAACTTCTGACATTCAAAACAGTTGCACTAAAAGAGGTTATGATGCTGAGGACTGTGCTAATAACTAGTAGTTGGAATAGGTTTGGATTCAAGAATATAAATGCATGCTGGTGTACCTATTCAGCAACCCTGAGATATTCAGCATGGAAGCATTTGTTTATTAAACATCATTGCTTACCAAGTAAATTTATGAAATGCCGTGTCAAGTCATGGCTATCCAGAGCTAAAATCAATATAACTATGAAGAGGTGGATGGGGTAGAAATGCTGACCAAGCATGTGGCAAGTCACACGCGTTCAAGAGCACTCCTTAACTCTTTTGCCAAAGGGGCAATTTCCCCACCTCTCCTGTAAAACACATGGTTACAGGCAAGCATACAAAATGAGCCAAAACCTTCCTGCTCTTGTGAGTCATGAGTTCCTTTACAATTGATTAGAAAATGAAATCTAATGCAAGTTGCAAATGAACAAAACTGTTTGATAAACTGTTTGACACAAAAAGGCCAATGTTGATGAAGTACCTCATGAGTGGTAGTAAACAATGGCCTACAGTTTGCAACTCATGATAACACATAACACACCGCTCCAGCCTGCCCAACATGCACCCACAACTTCTTTTGGCTCTTCGCAATTATCTCAATAAAAATTGTAATACAACTAACTTGCCATAGTCACATTATGCCAGGTCCAGAAACAGTTAATCTCCTTATCGTTGCCATAGCACTGATGATCATATCAAGCATAGCCAAGAACAACATGAAACCAAAAAAGACTCTGTTACCTTGATCAGGTTGAGAACTAGGAATGATGTCACTATGCAAGTGTGTAAGTTATGTCGTCAAGTCAATGATCAGATGCTCTCCATGATATGATGCATATTTACACAGCTACTACAAGTGACACATCAGGAATCTCAGTTCATACCGTTGCTCTGCTTGCAGGTCAACACCCAATGAGGGTGCTGAAGCCCGGGTGGTATTGATAACAGGGCCGAATGTGGTCACAAGTTTTAGCAAAAGAGAAAGTGCTGTTATGAGGTTCCTGTCAAGCCCACCATGCATAGTGAACCCTAGTTACAACACATAACTGATAATACTAACACAGCCTTTTGTTGTCCAGTTTGTCGACAAGGGTATAAGTACACACTGGTTTAAACAAAAACAGAACTCCAACCTTCTTCACAGGACAAAACATCCCTAGGTGCTGGTAAAAGTCACCATGAAGACCTCAGCCAAACTGCAGGTGACAAGTGAGATTTTCTGCACTGGCCAACATGTGCAGACCCACAAATCACCCAGCTGAGATCAAGTACCTGTCATTGTCACTGTTCAGCAAACCATTCAACAGGGGGACAAGCATGCAGCAGATCTCCAACGTCAGAAGCTCTGTTCTCTCCATCAATACACTAAGCACATCCACAAGCACCTGTAGCATGATTGCAGACAATCACCAATCAGGATGATTCAGTGCCTAAAACTATCGTGCTCATGAACTGGACCTGTTGGTGTAGCCTACTCAAGTGAGTCTCCAGCATACACATAGAAAGGAAATTCTACACAGCAAGAACTAGTAATCCATTACTTAAGTGGAAAAACCAATGACAATATAACCCAGAAGTGAAGATCATTACAGAGTGGTCTGTCATTTTCTTCATTGCCTCCACAGCTCCTTTTGCATCATTTTTAGTCCAAAATTGTCTAACAACCTGCAAGCCCAATCTATACCCTGGTAAGTAGGAGAAAAATTCCACCCCTGGCCAAGTCTATAACCTTCAAAAAAGATATTGAAAAGCAATAGTTTGCTAATCACAGCCTTCTCTGGAACTAAAAAATTGGCCAGATGGAAATAAGACATCCTATACTTCAAGTAAAGGAACCATTTAGACTGCCACAAAGTTACAGCAAATCTGTATCACCAACCTGAGAAAAAACTCACATTAGGATCATTACTAGTGTCTGTGCAAATTGAAAGCTAGTGATGAAAATGGGTTAATTCATGGCTGGACCTGCATATTAGTAAGTCGAGACTGCATGATGCTGGCCATGGTGTGATGCTGTCGCATCAACTCCTCAATAATGTCAGTGTCATGTTTCATTGCAGACACTGTCTGGTCTGATGTTGTCCCACTACCTTTCTGCAATTTGCCAGCAGCAATCACATACAAGCCTCTCATCAACAAGACTGCACATCACTGCAATCTCTAATCCTCGTCATGAACACAAAATGCCATTAGAAACAAGATGCTTATAAGGCACATCTTCTTTGTGCTTTTAACATGAAAACCATGAAGGACTGAAAAGACATGACATTCACTAACAATCAAGATGCTGGTGTGATACCCACTGGAACAAATGAGTTTATATCCAGCCCAAGCGTCTTCACTCCACCATTAATGGATACAGAAGGCACTTCGGAATATATATCCAGCGCAGGAGGGATTTCTGAAAAGCTACTGGACACACGAGGCATTTCCAAGCCGCTATTCGGTACATGAGTTGCTTCTGAGAAGCTTGGCCTGTCTTTTCTCTCCCACTGTGCAAGTAAAGCTTTGGTTCTTCCAGAGTCAGCACGACCTGCCACATTAACCAGAAGAGAACTGTCAAACTGATCACACTGATTGATGACAGCAACAGGTGATGCTTGAAGAAATATCTTCAGGACAAAAACCATGTAGTTCTTTTTAGTCACAAAACTGTTGAAATAGAGCTCACAACAGTATCTGCAGTGCTACCTGTAGTAGAAGCCTCAATCCCTGTTGTGTGTCTTGCTGATTGTGCCCGAGTCATATCATCTGCAACCCATATGAACAGGGTCCACACAAAGTTCTTCAATTAGTCCAAGCAAAATTTCTGATCAAAAGAAATCTTTACCCTATAACACAACTTTTTTGAATTGAAAGTCACCACCCAACACTTCACTTCAACAAGGTCCATGACAACATCCATGGATCGATAACTCCCAGCTGAGCAATTGTCATGAATCTGCTGAAGTCACAAATAGGCAGTTGCATGTCCAGACCTGTAAAGGATTGGAACCGGCCTCGGACATTATCAGCTGGAATTTCAAATGATGAACTATGCCGGTAACTTCGGGATCCATTCCAAATAGCACCACTATTCTCTCCCTCATTAGCCACATGTGTCTCAGTACTAATCTTCTCCAGCTGAGGAAATGATGCACTTTGCACACTTCTATCTGCACTGTCAAAGCTTCGCTTGGCTGGGACTCCCCTCTTCCTGTGACTAGGTGAATCTATCCTAGGAGCATCTGCACCAACATCACCTCGCAAGCTCTCCACAGTGTTGTGCTCTTCTGGTTTGGAAGCTGGCTTTTCCCCTGCAGTTGTGGCTGGCCTGCTTTCATCCATGAGATGACGTGCACTGGCTGACTCCATGGTAGCCCTTGGACTCAATCCTACCATGAGGTCACTGCGATTGGCAGCCCGGAATATATTACTGGCTGTGTGCAGTTTGGTTGTTCCCAGGCTGCTTTTCCGAGCCTGTGTAGGGTTAGGAGTGGAGACCGTTGTGGTGGTGATGGTGGTTGAAACCCCTCTGCTGGAGACTGGGGTGCTTGGACGTGGTTGTGAGGGCTCAATCTCTTCACCTGCACCCAGAAATAGTTTAGTGCAAGCTTGAAGCTGACACAACAAAGGATTCAACATTAACCACACCATTTCATAGGTATCAGAATCAAAGTGACTTCAGAGATACAGAAGTATTCATATCACAAGAAAGACTAAATCAAGCACTTGCACTTGGCAGCTTACTCTTTAAAGGAGGATTCAGCTTCACATTCTTCAAAGTCATTTCTACCACATCTGTCTGATCAGTTGTGACTTTGTCACTCTTATTTGAGGGAGTGCTAACTTGTTGGACTGCTTGTGGTTGATGCCCATTAGTTCCAAATTTACCAGCTAGAATACTGTTCAGTCGCCCAGCATTTCCAGCTTGATATGGAGCAACATGCTGCAAGAAAACATCCATGAGAATGTGGCAAATTCTACTTTGCAAACCAAAGCTCTTTACTAACCAAAATTGTTAAAAAATAAGAGTTCCCTTCATATGTATCAACTGTAAGCTTTTCAATGCTAGATTCCATCATAGAGTTGAATGTGATGACATACCAAAAGATCGACCACCCAAACACCCACACAACTTTGATTGTATGAACATCCGAGCAACTTTCCTTCATGTATGCACAGATCAGCCAACTTGTGCCATCCCACATCTACTGAATCATGATATCTTAGTGGCTCCCATGATAAGATCTGTCATGCCATCCACACAACTCATGAACAGATTCAGAAACCTGGCATGTCAGTGAAACTTGGTACAAAAATGGACACTGAGAAGTAGATCAAACACAACAAACTGCAGGAAATCACTTAAGCAAGCTCTTCCTGACCCAAGATTGAGCAACAATTGCAATGGTTAGCTTAACATATTGGCGGTCTTAGCAGCAGAGATATTCCAAACCCAAACCCAAACACCCCCCCCCCCCCCCCCCCCTCCACAAACAAGCCACCAAAACAACAAAAAAAGACAAAAACTCCCAAA
>Ga0116231_10006341_pt1 | contig 22651 bp, 20 predicted proteins | sample S1TSphgellanicum_2_FD_89695 | JGI IMG/M metagenome (GOLD analysis project Ga0116231, IMG submission 89695) | Host-associated microbial communities from peat moss isolated from Minnesota, USA - S1T2_Fd - Sphagnum magellanicum MG | ecosystem: Host-associated > Plants > Peat moss > Unclassified...
GATATTGTAATATTATTAAAGAAATATATTTCAATTTAAAAAATAGTGTAGGAGGGGAAATTAGGACTAAAAGAAAATTCCAAATTCTTGACGAACAACAAGCACTAATAATGAACATAGTACAAGAATATAAAATAATATTTGTCTGTCCACCCAGAAGAGGCCCACCCCCCCAAAAAAATTGCGCGGGGTGGGGGGGGGGGGGGGGGGGGGCGATTTCGGACATGAAGAATTCCAAGTTCTTGACCAATCAAGAAGCGTAATGCCACTCGTATCCACTGCCCAGTGGTTTTTTTTCTTTTCTTTTCATTTTGGATATAGAATTTTTTTCCAATATTTCAAAAATATTAGCAAATTGTTTGAATTTACATTAGAAAAACCAGCAACTACTGACCACCCCAAAAATCTTTTCGGAAAAAGAAAGAATTTCCTTTTTCTTTTTCAAAGAAGAAAAACACCACTAGTGGTTATTACCAGAGTATAATATTGCAATATTCTAACAGTTCGAAATATTTTTCCGGGAATTCAATTTTACTTAAAGTCTAAACCAAAAATATTTAAATTATTTAAATTTCTATGATCACGATCAGCCATTTTTTCTGTCTAAATTTAGCAACGTGGCCAAAAAACATTTAATGGCAAAAAAATGTGTTTTTTGGTTTTCTAGCCACTAAATTTCTACAGATTTTTCTTTTGGAAATATTGCCAGATTTCACTATTGGGTTCCAGCATGCAGTCAAAACTGTGAAGGAATCTTAAACTTTTTTACTTTCATGTCCTGGTTATAGCCAAATTTGGCTAAACTTTATTATGAATGATCACCAATTCAGCTACACCAAGTATGAAATTTAGTATTAAAAAATTTTTAAATTTAAAAAAAAAAAAAAAACCCTTGTCACGTTTCACAACCAGCCCGCCCGCCCGCCCGAAAATTGTTTTTTTCCTGTTTTTAGCCAGACCGTAATAAGACATAAAAATAATAATCAAATTTTTTGAGAGAATGGTGAAACGTGAAAAGTGAGAATAGTAAGTGAGTAAAAGTGATGAAAGGTCGTGCTCCTTGCTCTGTCTCTCTCTCTCTTTCGCCTTGTTCGTGTTCGTCGTCGTCTTGGTTGCTCCGCTCTGCGTCTCCTTCGTCCTCGTCTTCGTCGTCGTTGTCGTCTTCTCTGCGCTCCCTCCCGTCCCTACCTCCCTCCCTTCCTCGATTCAAGCTCCTCTTCTTGTCTGGAGTGCGGCCGTCCGTGCGCTGCTTCTGTAGTTCCTTGGTACTTCCTACTACCTGCTTTGCTTTTCCTTGCCGCTTGGTTTTCACTTTGGGCTTGAATGAGTTTTTTTTCCCCTTAGACTCTTTTGCTGCACGACTTTCGCACGAGGTTTTAGATGATCCCAGCTTAGCTTGCTGCTTTTGTGATACGCGACCTCGTCCTTTTTCCATGCTCTTGTTGTTGTCGCCGTACCTATAGCTGCCGGCAGTCTCCTAGAGTACTTACGAGGGAATGTGTGCTCCAGAGGTTGTGACCTGCTTTGTTTTTCATGATGAGTCCCATAGTGCGGTTTGCGGTCCGGGAGTGCAGCGTGTTTGCATGTTGTTTGCGGTGGAGCTGTGACGGAGCGAGCGAGCTGCGAGTGAGGGACATGACGCTGCACTCATCATCATGTGTCGCTTATTGTGCTCGCGGCAAAGCTTGCAAGTGACCCCGTGGACTGTGCGGCCGGTACCGGCTAACTCATCAGCTCCTTCTTCAGAGCCGGGAGATCAGCTATCTCCGAGCTTGGATTTTGATAACGGCCGGTGCTGCTGCTGCAGCAAGCGGCGGGAGGATGACGAACCGATCGAAGTTCTGAACTCTCTTACCTTCGACTTTCTACTGTGCACTTATACCTGCTAGCTCGCGGTGGCCGGTGAAGAGACGTTCGCCTCGATCTAGCTCTCACCTCCATCCCTAGTTGCAAAATTTCTGCAAGGCCCGGCCGGACTGCTAACTATCATTTAGTCTGGAGCTGCCGGCCGGCCGCTCTTCCAAGGGTTGTGATGCATGTGGTCCAAGGTTACCACGTGATGATGAGTCGATTCCGTGGTGCTGCTGCGGAAATCAGCTTGCGGCTCGAACGTCCAGATGCTGCAGCGGTGCTCTCTCTCTTCACGCATTCAAGTAATAGGTAGTACTGGACCACAGCTATACTAGTTGTTTGACAAACGTCCTCGGGAGCTGTGCGAGCGCGCGCGCAAGGCCACAGACTTTCCGAGTTCCTCAAGTTGAGGCGGATTTTGCTCTAGAAAGTGGTGTTGAATTTGTCGTCGCTTCCACCAGCTTGTCGTTCACGCTTCCGGAACTAGCAGCTTCCCCGACTCCCTCGCAAGCTTACAAGCTGGGAATATTGAGCGCCGTGAAAAGCGAGTTGCTTTCTTCGCGTATGTCCGTGGAGTCGACTCTGCTTGTCGAAGAGGCATTCCCTAACGGGCACAGGTTATTGTTCATGAAATCCGAGCAACACTAGACGGACACTTCCGAACTCCTTGCCGAAACTGAACGGTCTTCCTGAACACACAGCTGACAACCTCAACGCAGGAATATTGAATGCGCACGCACGTGATAACCGACATAAGGATACAACTTGCAAATTTGGAGTCGAAGTTGCTGAGCTCGCGGGTGGTCAGGACTTCCAAACTTGAAGTCGTAGTTCCTACAACTTCATGCTCCGTTGATGAGCACGTGATGTTGAGGAACTATCTGCTGAAGAACCCCTAGACCTAGAGTTCAAGGATTTGCTGCACTCCTGTAAACAGGCTGCGAACTTGTACCGAGTTCATGAGAATCGTTTCGGTTGTCGCGGGGTTCCATTAGCTTATAGACTCATCCTCTGGTCCGCAGTCGAGGGTCGACGGTGTCTTTCTTTCTTTCTTGTGATCTGCAGTACACGGATCAGTGGATCTAAATTTAGAACCGCAAAACCTTAATGTCGAAGCATTTGCAGCTCTTTTCTCGATTCTAGTCTCGCATCGACTGCCTTCTCCATAGATTCTTTCATCAGCTCGTATAATTCTCTTAGCGTTCAGCAGGGTTCTTCAGACTTCGACTGTAGACCTCTTCTTTGTAGAGCCTAGCTTCGACTTTTCCTGAAGGAAGCTGCTACTTTTGTTTTTGGGCTCCGATTGGTTGTCGACAACAGTAAACTTGCTGATTCGGGGAGGCGCAGGGTTGCCGGTTCTGCCATGAGTTTGAGAAACAGTCTTGGAAAAAATGACAATGTCAGGCTTGCTGGGAATCTGCTCGTTGTTGCACCGTGATACGACAAGCAGCTGCTGCTGTTCTGGATAATTACCAGCAGGCACTCGCGGGTCTCGAAGCTGCTGATACCGTGCGCGATCGATCGAGCAGTGTTGACTTGTGCTGCAGTGACGATACTGTGGCGATCTGCTTGCGAGAATGCAGTCTACAGAAGAGTGCAGTAACGGATGCGTCGAGGAAGAGAAGTGCGCCGGCGGTGGCCACGGAATCAAGTCGCGGTTCAGGTCTACGCCGCATATAACAGCAGCGGTGTCCTCAAGTGGAGAAGATCACGAGTATGTTGTTGAGCAGTCCTCAGAGAGTCACAACACGACCACAGCTGCTGGTGGCCCGAGCTCCCCGGTCAGTGCAGGGAATCAAGGCTGTCAAGGCGGCTCAACTTCCAGTGCTGCAGGAGGTGGAGCTGCTGGTAGCTGCAGACCTGGAGGAACAACAGTTCGACAATACATGCGCTCCAAGATGCCTCGCTTGCGCTGGACAACCGATCTTCACCATTGCTTTGTTCATGCAGTGGAACGCCTTGGCGGTCAAGAAAGTGAGCTCACTCATCAGACTACATGAATCTCTCACCTGTAGTACTCTCTGTCTCGACTCTCCATATTCTTCTTTTGTTTGACGAACGCCTTGCAGTGTATTATCGATCGAGTCCTTTTTGTTCTTGGTGACGAAGCTTGCAGGAAGTCAGTTACTTTGAAAGAACTCAATACTTGAAATCAAACGCAAGTCCGGCATTGACAGCTTCTCGAGAATTGTGGCGAATGACTAGTTTCGCCCTACAGCTTCGAAGCCTCCTGATCAGAGATGCAGAAGACTTGCAGCTCCTTCTTAAGTCCTCCGATAGAAGTAGAATGGTAGTAGCGGTGCAAACAGGATTTTCTCTAGCTAGATGCCAAGTCTTGAATCGCAAATACGACGCTCAAAATCGGACGCCGCGATAACATTTGTGGAGAGTACAACAAATCCGATGACACACGGAGCTGCAAACTTGTGCGCCGGCATACGTCCGCGTCGACGAGGAAGATCTTTTGCATGTGTAATGAGAAAAGCTGCTGTGATTGTTGATGCTAAATTGGAAGCTTGATCCGTTGATCACGGGTGGGTGACTGCAGGAGCAACGCCAAAGCTGGTGCTTCAGCTCATGGAAGTCAAGGGTCTCACCATCGCACATGTCAAGAGCCACCTCCAGGTGAGAACAAGAGATCCTAGTCCCTCCAGCCAGCTGTTGCCCGCCACTTCTTGAGCACTCCAGTTTTTTTTTCTCTCTTGAGAGTTAACAAATGCACCTCATGCTGGTAACAATACCTATGAATCTAAAGCGTGTAGACCATGTTCAAAAGGAGAGCAGAACGTCGATACGGTTGCGTTTTTGTTCTAGCAGCTAGTGATGTCCATTGCCAGTGAAGCAGCCTGCAAGATCAGCCGTGAATGCTGTGAAACCTCCATATAACCGCAATTGAATTCCTTCAAGCATCTATCAATCTGCCTGATGAGCTTCACAGTTGAAATTCAGAAGATTCATGAAAAAAGGGCAGCTGCTAGAATGTAGACCGATCTTGTATTGTAATTCTAGAGCTTTCTTGTACTAGTGAAAGAGGAGTTTGATCTGGTTGACCATTCCTGAATGGGTATTCCATGAGTGGCTTGGATGCTCCTGCACATGATGTATGTACGATTAGTCGGGCAAGCGTCTGATTGGAATCTTTTGCCTTCTTGCTTGCAGATGTATAGGAGTATGAAGAACGACGAAATCGGACAAATCAGTGGTACGTAGCTAAGCTCCAAGTCAGAACGACGTCTTAGTGAACAATCCTCATGAGGCTTGCATTGAATCCACGAAGCAAGATGATCATATCCCTTCTAGGGCACATGAACGATCATCATGGTGAATCACCACACCACAGGATCCGCCGCCAGTTGCAGCAGGATCGATGTGACCAGTGCTGTTTTTACGGGAAGCTGATCAGGAATATTGTGTGGTACTTAACTGCAGGTCGGTTGGCTGCTGCTGTGGCGCATCATGATGATCAAAGATTCGAGTTTCGAGATACAGATTCTGACGGCACCGTCTGCTGCAGCTTGCAACTCATGAATCCTGCGTCCAGACGCTTTCATCCTAGTGCTCACGAGCCTGGACAAACTAGCTGTGCTGATCGGAATAGGGATTCTGCTGCTGCAATGACCGTCCAGCAGCTTCCTGCTGCAGGAGCCTTAAATATTCAGCCCGGCCACGACACTAGTGAATTTAGTGCGCATGCAGATCGTATTATGATCCACGACTTTTTGCGTCATCCAGCAGGCGCAGCTCCAGGAGTTATCGTCCAGCGTCATGAATCCGCGGGTCTGGCGGAGGTCGACCAAAACTTGACAATTTCCTTGAGGTAACATCATCATCTGATTGTTCGTCCAGTTTGTACAATACATCTCTGAAGAAGCTGTACTCATGATCCTGATCATGGTAAGCGAAGCTCGACGATGATCCACTTCGAACTTTGTACTACAGCATATATTTATATATAAATATCATCGTAGCGATATTGCGGCGACTCGCGAGCAGGTATAGTCGTCTCAGCGATTGAGTGCTGCTGCTCATGATTTTGCAGGCAGGATGGCCCTGGAGAATGGGTGATCCCGGCGCGGCCTGCACCGGCAGCAGCCGTCGCGACGGAGAGCCTGCAAGCCCGGGCCGCGCCAACAGGAGTCCTCCGCGACTGGCCTCATCATTCAGGCGAAGCAAAGAACGACACGATCACGAATTGGGACGGCGCGAGGGGGGAACACCAACAAGCTCGCGCTCTTACGGCAGCAGTGCCTGCAGGAATCACATTGCCTGGTCATTCTATAGACCTACGAACGCAGCTAGATGAGTGGTCTCGAAAACCATCGCCATCCCTGCTTTCGGCCGACTCATGGAATCAGAGACAACAACGCGGGCGCCGTCCAGCGTTGACTCATGTCGAAGCAGGTATAAGGCAATTGCATGCTCCAGATTTTCATGATCCCGTGTTTCATGCTGTACAGTAGCTGTTGTTGCCTGCTTCCGTTCGATCGAGCGTCAATAACGTCGGGTCTGTGGTACGAGTTCGTCGGCGCAGGAGCTGCAGGTGGAGGAGGACGAATGCACCAGGTTTCTCATGTGGCTGCTGCACATCGTGACGAGATCAGCATGCATCACCAGCTGCTGCATCATCCAACCCTTGACCACGGCGGCGTACCAGAGCCTGCCGGAGGCTCAGATTCGTGGACGAAGAAGCAGCGGATGCTGCAGCAGGTCGAGAGCTGCTGCAAGTGGGAGAGATGGAGATCTTCAGATCATCATGAAGCTCTGCCAAGAATGGAATGGGGACCCAAAGCTACGTTTGCTCACTGTGGTGGCTCAGCAGCTCATGCAATGGCCAGTACAGCGTCGTCAGTTGCGTCTCCTCTTCAATGCAGGCAGTTGATAGATTGCAGCTGTGGATTTAGAAACGTTCATGGAGAAGAACAACAGCGAGCCCCGCGAGGTCTTGCAGGAGAACTTGCAGCTGGAGCAGCAGCAGGAGGAGACTGCAGTACTAGTGGATCATGGCACATGTCGGAGATGCAACAGAAGCTGGGTCTCACTCAGTCTCAGGTGGGCAAACAGCTGCTGCTGCTGCACATTCAATTTCTTGTCTTCCAGCTCGAGATTCAATCTGTTCAGATTCTTTGGTCAGAAGCTGGCTCGAGAGCTTGACGTTCACGCTACCTACCGTTGTTTGCAGATCAGGAGAAATGACAAGCAAGCAGGAAGTGCGGAGAATTATTATAAGTCACGCTTCTCAGGCGCCGATCAACTGCCTGCTGGAGAACAGCCACTGAAACCAGCTTGCAGGGCATTGCAGCAACCGATCCCCAAGATGTCGTTGGAGAGCGGAAGATTTTGGAGACAAGCTGCTGCAGGATCACTGCAGCAGCAGCAGTCAACTGAGCCGCAAGTGATCGACTGCAACCAGCTGCAGCTGCTGGCCGATAATCAACCGGAGCTGGACTGCAATACTACCAGTCTCTCTCTTTCTCCATATAGCTCCCGGACAATGAGCTACTCACCGCCTGCGGCAGCCTCTTGGATAACGAGATCTCTCAGTTTACCACCGGGAATTACGTCCAACGAGGATTCAGATTGTCTGTCGTTGCAGCACATCAGCCGCGAGAGTGGAGCAGTACAGCAGGTCCCTCCCAAGGGGATTACACTAGACCTCACCATGTCCATCGGTGGACCCTAAACAGACCCTAAACCCTGATCACCAACCATCCTCATATGTCCAAATTACTAACAAAAGAAGCTTGCAGCTCATTCAGCTGCTGCAGTATCTGGCCGCCGCAGATGATCAGGCTCTCGAAATGACATGTGATGCACAGGCAGCTCTTCGTAGCTCAAAAGTTGCAAGAATATGCAATTCTCGACTACAATTTTAATACATATATATCTTACGTTCACCATCATCTGCAGGAGGAGGAAAGTCGTGGATTCATCATGTGTTGCAGATCACAGTAGCTAGCTAGCTAGCTAGCTCTTTAGTACCTTTAAAATATTTTGATCAATACCCATGATCACAAATGGTTTTTCTAGACAACTAACGAATGATACACTTCTTAGGGAGCTTGTTGTAGCCACCTAGATTGCTGCAATATGCAGAATTGCAGTTCTAGACACAATTGCAGCTAGCTTAGGTACATGGACATAGTTGCTGTAGCCTGTCTCATGTACATGTTGCAGTTGAAAGTACCTAGCTAGCTAGCTCTTTAGAAGGTTAAAAATATTCTGATCAATACCCATGATCACAAATGGTTTTTTCTCGACAACTAACTAATGTTCAACTTCTCAGGGAGCTTGTTGTAGCGCCTCGATTGCAATATGTAGAAAATGTTCTGATCAGTGCCCATAAATGATTTTTTCTAGACAACTAACGCATGTTAAACTTCTTAGGGAGCTTGTTGTAGCACCTAGATTGCTGCAATATGCAGAATTGCAGATCTACACGATTGCAACTAGCTAGGTACATGGACACAGCTGCTGTCTAACATGTTGCAGATCACAGTAGGTAGCAAGCTAGCTCTCTAGTAGCTTAACAATGTTCTCATCAATTATACCCATGATCACAAATGGTTTGTCTCCACAACAAACTAATGTTAACCTTCTCAGAGAGCTTGTTGTAGCAAGGTCTAGATTGCAATGTGCAGAAAATTTTGTGGTCAATACCCATGCTCACAAATGGTTTTTTTCGAGAAAACTAACTTAATATCAAACTTCTCAGCTGGAGAAGTGTGTTGTGTCTACATTGGCAGGATTGCAGATCTAGACACAATTGTGCGAGCTAGGTACGTTTACACAGCTAGCTGCTGCTAGCTGTGTACAGGTACGTATCTTCAATTGACAAGGTACGTGACCCGTATAGTATTTGCATGTTCATTTTATTTCCCTGGAACTGGATACAGTATGCAGCAATTGAAGTGCAGCGTGCTTGTATGCTGCACACTGCTGCACAGCATGATGCACCAGGTTCCCAGCTCTTGCTGCAACTGCTGCTCCTGCTGCAGATGTTACTTGCTTACACCTAGCTCGATCTGCCACGCACGGATCTCATAGTATTTGCAGTTCTAACTGCTGCAGCAGATCTCGATCTGCACCCGATCGATCCGGCCTCCAGACACACCGTCGACGGTCTGTCTCGAGGAACCTGTGGAACTGTCAAAATTACACTAGTTTTCTGAAAATAATTAGCAACTAATTCATTTTTGAATTCGCTAATCACTCATGGATTTGAAGAAATGAATTAGTTAGTAGAACTCACTAAGCTGCTGCAAGCAGAAATGACTCAGCTCTGGTGATCATCTACTACAAATTTATTTTTAAATTACAATAAATAATCCTAAGGAATTGAGTACTCATATGCTAAGCTCAGTCACAATAATGTACAGCAGATCACATATATAACATCTTGAACCATTCTTTTAATTAGACATAATTAATGTATGGTGCAAGTGAACTCTCAGGTTTATAGTTTCAAGCTCATGTGAAACTGTAAAACTAGTTCAAGTTGCAACAGATTATCATTATCAGCAGCAGCAGCAGCTCAGACACAATTTTATGAGCTTCGACACTAGCAGATCAGCTGTAGTAGATCTAGCATGAATTAAAAACAGTTTAATCACATGCCCATCATAAGGTGCACAGCTCTACATGATCCTGGATATGATTTGCAGTCTCTAGAGTAGCTTTTTTATAGTTAAATCCATGTAATAAATTAATTCCACCTAGCGGATATAATATATATTGACTCGAGAGTTTAATATAAGATTGAAAGCTCATACTTGAGCACTAGTGGAGGGGGGGTCCATGAGCTCAACTAGATATACATGAGCTTTCCTTTCTTTCCTGGACACTAGTGGTCAAGGAAGTACTTAAGCACAATGATATATAAATTTGTGTCCAGACAGATCTGGAGAGAACTGAGATGATGAAAATTATAGAGTTTAGTTTAGTACCCTAACTAGTTTAATACTCAACAAGTATAAATTACTAGTTAGCTGTGCCCTTCATCAAATTTTGCAACTGCTCAGTACCTTTTTTTCCCAATTTTGACATGATGTCTAGCCAAATTGGCAATCATCCACAACAAGATATAGCCATTTATTTTGGCTACCTAAATTATGATATATTAAAGACAAATAAATGAAGCACCAAAGTAGATTACATGTATTGTCGGCTACCTATTGGAACCTATTTCAGTATAGACATCTGGCAAATTCTGTTTACCTGCTTTTATTAATATATTAGCATTAAAACCCTAAAAATGAACTGATTTTTTTTTCATTTTCCATTTTAAAATTTATCCAAAAAATCCAGTGCAACTGATTTTAGAACATCCAAGAAATACATAAATGATATTTGTGTTGTACATATTAGTACTTGGCATGCAACATTACCAAAGATATCATCAATTGGTGAAAGTCATGATAGATCTAACCAATTCAGATATTGTTCCTTCATGACAAATATCTTATTACGCATTTTCCTTGGTGCCTTGAAGGGGTTTGCTCTATAATATACTCCTGAGTGAAATTCAACAACCCAATTTTGCCCCCTAAAACAACCAAAAAACAATCCATAAAAGCAAATAGATGGTGCTTTGGTGGCTCTTCCTATAGTGAACAAGAATACTAAACATCAATAAGGTGACTTGGTTTGCACCTGTGCATTGACAAAGTTGAACACCCATAATGCGTGTCCACAACAAGATATAAGCCACCATGGTTAGGCTATGGGCAACAAAACATTGAAAATAAGAAATACTCCAAATGCAAAATATATGTAAAAGTCTTCATCTGTTGTGCCAGCACTGTTGTTAATAAGGCTAGCTAAAACCCACCGTTACATGGAAGTTAACCAGGGTATGCTACTCCCATGTATTGACATCTACAGTGATGAGTTTCAAATCAAGGAAACCCAATCTGGAAACCAATGCATAATATATCTAACATGGACTAGGTATGAGTTACCGTGAGCCTGGCTACTAGATCGCTGTAGCAGGCCATCTAGTCCACGTTGCTACCTACCTACCTCTTTATAGTAAGTCAGTACTGACACACCTAGTTTTTAGGTGGTCACTAATCTAACACGCTGGGAGGAAAGGGAGGGAGGGGGCCGCATAGTTGCCCTGCTTAGATCCAGTAGATGAATGCCATGTCAGTATACTTTCTGAAAACCTCAGCTATTGTGTTGTGGGCCCGGGTGAACCACCAACAACCCGGCCCACAACACAATACTGGTACCTTCACCTTCTCACCTTCTTGAGTAAGGCCTCTTAGAGCTAATAATTAATGGAGGAAATGTTAAATTTTAAACTCAGAGACCTCAATTTAGTCTAGGGATGGGATCTATTTATTAAGAAAGGTACGTTGTTTGTTTTGTGTGTTTTGGTTGTCAGGTTGAGATCTCCCAAACCAAAGTGCACTGAAAGATCTCCCGAACCAGGGGCACTTTGCCATGCTCTTAGTACCATTGGAAGGCCCTTGATTAGTACCGGTGCATCCAGGTTGCTTTGTAATGTTTAGGCCTATGATCCAAGAGTTATTGAATATTGAACAATTTTGGGAGAGAAATTCAACAAAATCAAAATCATAAATTTTAGTGAAATTGGGGCAAGCTTTTGATATTGTTTGAAAAAGCTTTCATGAGAGGTGATTTTGTAAATTTTAGACCAAAATGCTTGGGAGATATTGAATTTTAAGTAATTTTTGCCATTGGAAATTAATTTAAAAGATTTTTTCACAATTGGCCTCTATTGGACACTTTTTTTCAGTTAGTCCTTTTCTCACTTGGGCCAATGGCATAGGCCACAAAAAACTTTGGGGTTTTTGCCATGGTCCCAATGAAGGTGGTGGTTCACTCAGGACTTGTGTTGATAATCTAATTCAATGAAATACAGGGAGAACAACAACTCACTGTTCTTGGCAAGTCTTAAACTTGTTTTGGTTGGCACAATCCAAAGTTAAATTCCTATGGATAATAAAATCAGACAAAGCTGCCTCTGGAGGCTTAGGTTTTTCAGATTGGGTAGTGAGTTTTTGTCTCTGCTAATTATTGGGTGGAAAGTTTGTAACTGGACTACACCAGAAACACCCTTTAAACAGTGCAGAATCACTCTGCATTCCAACTCCAGGCATCTGTTACTTCCTCTCAATAGTATGCTTATTGTGATCTCTGGCAACGGAACAGACTGAAAATTGGTACGGATAAGAAAGAAGTCCAAAGTCCAAACCAACCATGATTCCATTTCTACAGGCTCACTTCATAAAAGCCTCCACTGGCACCTAGAACTGTCTCATTGGTTTTTTCTGTTTGTTAATCCCCCCTTGATTCATGAAAGCTTGCATTATCATCCTCGTCACATAATCTACAAATAAAGATTCAGACCAAAAACTAAGGAATAAATCGCCTTTACAAGTGATAATAACTCATATAAATGAGCCATCTTGGGTGCAAGTTGAGCCATCTCATTGGTGCTTGAAATTTGTATTCCAATTTCCTGTTTGTCATCATTTTTGGCCTTCCTAAATGCCCCTGCTTAAGACCATGGGTTACATGTTCACTATCTAAATCCAATTTGGGTCTATGCTGGATCTTTCTAATCAATCCTTCAAGAAAGGGAAGCCTCTCATGATACTAGAGTTTCTTTTATTGGCACAATTTTGCCTAAAAGAGAAATTCAAAATTCAAAGTTAAGTGACTTTGAAGGTTTTCAATCACTAGAAGTGATGAAAAAAAAACTTGTCCAATTTCTATACTTGGTTTTCAATCTGTAGCCAAAAATATAAAAGGATGATTAAATGTTTTTATTTCATATTTTATTTATAGCCAGATTTAACTTTCTTTTTTTCGTACATCTTCATTTGGATGATAGCCACTTTGGCTACAAACAAAAACTCCTTTAAAGAAACACTGCCTCTGACTGACTTAACCACCTTTGCAGATCCTGCTACTTAAATGCCTGATTGTGAGGCTGCCTGATCGACAACATGTGACATTGTCAGGTCCATGACCACCCATGAGTTATTTTTCAACCCTCATGGTGCCAAAAACCTTGGCAAAGATACTAACACTAAAGCTGCCATGTCTCACTAATTTGGAGTCCTTTGGCAGTACACATTTGATGATCTCCTTAACCTTACACCATCCTTTTTACTGTTAGAACAAGAGATCTGGGGTGTTCTTTGCCTTGGGCTTTTCTTTTTTCCCTTTCTTGAAGAATAACAGATATATAAACTTTGACTTGTTTTCACCGATTTAGCATTGAGAAAGAGAGGTGTGGCACACAGGGGAGGAGACCGCAAGGAAAAGTTACTGAAATTTGACAAGACTGGGATGACCTTTGATGACTGAAGTGTTGGGGGTGATTGACTAATTATTGGATTGAAGAAGATCAGATCTTGTTCCCATGCAGCTAGCTGCTTTGTGTTGAAGGAGGCTACTACTCTTGGGCCCTGGCCCCCACCATATTTGCGGTCTTTTCCATTTCTGTCAAGAAAAGACACACATCTGTCGTGACAAAAGTCTTGGATACAGTTTGCATACGGTTGAAAGGGGGAGACTTTAATGGGTGCTGGGAGGCCGGGACAACTGCAGTCTCCTGTAGTAGGTCGTTGGAATCTTCTTGCCATTCTTTCTATGCTACGTTGGTAGTATGAAATTTGAATCAGCTGACAAAATAATACTGTAGTATTGTTGAGTGTTTTTTTGAGGTGAGAAATTTGGGTGAGATGGTTTCTAAATCCTGTGACCACCCAGGCAATATGGCCATTGAGGGTAAACACTGGTGCAACTAGTGACACCTCTTAAAAATCAAACAAATGGTAGTAGTTATTGCTTGCACATTAAAATCGGAAGGTTTGATGATAATTGTGCAAAATGTTTAGTTTCTACTAGCTACTCCAAAAAAATTTAGAGTGGGTAAAGTGGCAATAACATTTGTGGAGTGCGTCTTGTATGGGGAACCTACATTCTACTCAATCACTCATGAGTCATGACTTTTAGGGGAATTGAATCCTCATCTAAAAGACCTTGCCCACTACAATAGAAGCCGCTTACCTAAACATACACACAATATGTTAGTTATAACTTAATATTCCTTTAGCATACAAAAATGCACCCCTCAAAAAACCAATCTACATTTTCTAGTCATCAAAATCCAAAAAGTAGGTAAAATGGGAAACCATTGAACCCATGAAAAAATTATTAAGTGCATGGGTACATGTTCCCAAGATCAAATAGAGCTTGTGTCAACACACAAGCCTTTGCCCAATGGCCCATTGCCAACTTGTCATGCCCATATGCATGGCCTCATACATGACAGTCGGTTACGAGCATGTCAATCATGCCTTCTAGGGCTAATGTATGCTCTTAGGGTTAATGTGCATTTTTAGGTTATTGTACGTTATTAGGTGTTTTAGGGTTATGGCTTGTTTAAGGTTTCAACTTGTTGATGGATGTATAAAAGGCCAAGAAGCTCTTCCCTTCTCTTGTTAAATTTTCTAGAATTCCTTTGTTAGGGAGAGTTTCCTTCATAGTTAGACTAGATTTCTAGATGCTCACGACGGCTATTACACAGCCACCATTCACATACACTACATTTTCTTTCCTTCTTTGCAATTTAATTGTAGAAAAACTACTCTCTATCACTTAATATTGAAAGCGACAAATCTTTCTTAGCTTTGAGTTTTTGGGTTTCTTTTGCTGCTGGTGTTGTTGTTGCTACTATTGTTGTTGTTGTTACTGTTGTTGTTATTGCTACTGCTGGAAGGAACTTGTGTTGTTACACCTCTGCCAACCAACAGAACCGGGATGGGAGGAGCTAGGAAAAGCGAAACCAAATGGGGGAGTGACATATCTTAGAGCAGATGAAGTTTTTTTTTTTTTTTTTTTCTTTCTCGCAGAGACACAGGAGGAGGCAGAGGAAGCCTTGAAGACTCTTGAAGTTGCCGGAGCCAACTGTAACATCAAATAAAAAAACAAAAATTTTAATTTGCTTTTGCACACCATCGTTGCAGAGCTCCCAAGCGATCTACAGTGCCGCATCTAACGTCCATCCGCCCGACATCTGTCCGTCTGCCATCTGTCCGTTCGATGTCCATCCATCCAACGTTCGTCCAACCTCCATCCGTCCAACGTCTGACGTCCATCTGACTTCCATCCGATTGCGTCCATCTGACCCCTTCCATCCACCAACGTTCGTCCATCGCCATTCATCCCTATCGACGCACCATATTCTTCAAACAGTATGTTGTGTTAGGATTTTGTAACTAATATTCTGAATTACTACAAAATTTTGGGGCATGAAACAACACCATGTCCTCGAATGATGACAACACTACCACTCAACCAAAGCCAAGGTATTAACTAGAAAGTAACACATAATCATTTGAGCCAATTGCTTTGAGCTCACGATTTTCACAACGGTACCATCAAGTGTCTACAGCGCCACCGTCATCCAATACAACACCTACTAGGAATTCAAGTTCAAATTACACTACATTAACGGTACATTCAAGTCCATTTGGAGGGGTTAATCAGTGGGGTATGCCCGTTGCCGCACCTGTTTTCACATCATCACTATATATTCCGCTACAAGCCATTACCTCTACGCCCATATACACCATGGAGGTCAACAATTTCTCTAGGAGAATTGAGAAGTTCAGTGAAAGGCCAGGTACCATTTCTTTGAGGGAGTTTAAAGCAACTTTCTCAACTATGGTTTGTGAATTGGAATTCAAGTATGGCGCTAATTACACCGAGGCATTCACATTAAAAAAACTGGCCTACAATGTGCACTATGAAGCACTGGATGTCTATGGATAACATTTTTTGAGGATTTTGGGTGTCACCTAGATCTCGAATCTAACTTATGCCATAGCTATCGCCACTGCCTTTTAAGCTACATTGCAAACTACCATTACACATCATGGGACTGTGCCCAATAATCCAAATTTGGTACCTACATCAATGAACATTTCTCCTCAACAACTCATTACTGCTACTACAAACATTCCTCCCATCATCGATGCACCATCTTTTGTTAATTCAGTGGGAGAATTCTTTCGAATTCTTGAGCTAGAATTTCCAATCAAGAGTTTTAAATAAATTTTGCAACTCGCCACCTTCTATCGATAGAAAAATGAAACCCTCAAAATGTTCTACAGGAGGCTTCTCGAGCTTAAAGAGGATACTCAAAGCATCATAAACTTGAAAACTACCCATCGGTATCTTCGTTCATTAGAAGGTATTCCGACACTCCATGCGTAGGTTTTACAACGGGTTTTTGCAAAATTTGAAGACTTGTACACTTTGTTGAATGTGTACAACATTTCTAAAAAGTTGGAACTAGCTCATGCACACTATGAGGTCAGTACTATGAGGCCTCCATCACGTTCAAGGCCTCAACCTCCACCAGTTACGCCAATCGGATCATCACATTCTTCTTTAAGGGCTAAAGCAATGCACTCCGCTGCACCCATCCTACCTTTTTACAACTATTATGGCAATCCTACCCACAAAGCTAGTCAGTGCAACATTCATTCTAAGGATTTCTTTTGTGATTATTGTGGGAAAAAGGGACATCAGGAAAGTGTTTATTTTGCCAAGTTCCCACAATGGAAGTGATTCCGATTACCACGGCAGAATCTGCCAACATCTTTTGTCGCCCTTCAACCAAAAGCCAAAACACCTCAACCTTCCACTCATGTTTTACCCACCAAGGGTAATTCTAGTAAGAATGTTAAGAAGAAGGAACACAATGCTAACAAGAAGGAGGTGTTTCAAGTTCAAACTCTACAAAATGAACTCGAATCATTGAGGGCCCAACTTGTTAATCTAAAAGGTAAATCTTCCCAACCAGCTAGTCATGCCCAACCTGTACAAGGTTGAGGATCATGGGAGGGACTTCCTAGGCCGTTTTATGGCCTCCCACATAATGCCATGGTTGAGGAGTATGTTTTTTTCCAATGCACACAATTTTAATCTCACACCAGAATTTGCCACTTCTTTTTGCCCTTCCTACTTCGCGATATAAGAGGCTAATGTGGCACCTAGAGTTTTTGCCACTAGGCAAGTAACTCAAACTGATGGATTCGTAGTTCAAGTCCTATTACTAGGGCTAGAGAAGTTTGAGCAATCATGCTACAATCTTTTCATCCTCTCAACACGGAAGAAAAACACACCTTGTTGGCAAAGGGGGAGGAGACTACTACACCACAAGCTGCTAGGGCATTGAATTCTCGTGTCCCCGGAAAACATGTACATAAGGAAAACACATAATTTTCCACTAATCAACTTATGGAATGCCAATTTCAAATGCATGAAGTGGCACAAAAGCTTATGAATACACTGTTGTTTAGTTTTCAAAATTTGAAACTAAGCACCAGGGACATAATTGGAATACTAAAGGATACCCTAAACACTACATCAAGTCCTCTACTAATCCCTGATCCACATGTTATAGGGGTCCCATCCAACACCTTGGAAAGACATTCAATTAGCTCACGTGTTGCAGATGGTGTTTGTAATCTGGTCATTAGTTTTAGCATGGCTAAACTAATGGGCTCTCCTACCTCTAATACTCCAAACTACGGAAATCTATGTGCCAAATTCGCACCGCTAATGGGAGCTTAGAAAAGTTACTTGGGGAGAGTTCAAATTTGATTGCACTTAAATTCAATGAAGGTATAGATTAGGAACTTTGCCTATAAGTCAAATGTTTAGTCACCAATGCCACCAATTATGATGTGCTCATTGGGCAAAAGGCCTTGTTTCCACCAAGTTTCACAATTGACAACTAATTCAAACATGTGTACTACCAAGTGGATTGGGAGACTAATGGCCACCACTTGGGATACATACCCTTTGATTTACATGGTAACCATAGTCTTATGGCTCACCATTGTATGCTCAAGGAAACGTACACCATTTTCTACATCCAACAAACTAGCCACAAATGGATAGAGGGAGATGAAAAAGAAATAGCTTATGCCCAAGCTGCTGAAAGTTTGAGGGTGGTTCCTACAAATATTCAACATGGACCTGAGGTTTTATAGAGGTTCAAAGCAACCCACAAGCCCTTGGTCAAAGTTCTGTCTAGTTTTTAGAACATGAAGAGCCATGGCGAATCGATTAAACCACTACTTTGTTAGTTAATCACCTGGACACCGCCTAAGGAAGGGATTACATTACTAAAGGTTTTCAGTGGTATTGGTACAGGTTTGGAAGCCCTACTACAGTCAAGGATGGTGGTTTGGAAGTATTTTTATGTAGACATTGATCCTATTACAAAGTAAGTGGCGGCATTGAGAATGATGGAGCTCACAGCCAGATTCCCACAATAATTTGCAACCACCACATGGAAGGCCAGTTCCATTTTCTTGCTTTTTGACAGATAACTAATTCAAAAGAAGCATATGGAATTACTTGGCCCAATGGACCTCATCATTTCAAGTTAGGAGTGTCAAGGATTTTCAATGATTAGATTTAGAGAAGGCTTGAATGACACAAGATCCAATCTTTTCACGGGCATGGTATGTTAATCACTTGGGTTCAATCCATTTCTCCTACGCTTGGTTATGTAATTAAACACCCCTTTTTAGCTTGACCAAAGGGAGAAAATCCAAGAGCATTACACGTTGGTTAAGCATTACCTTGAAAAGTTACTCCTACTTAATGCGACACAATGTGGTTCCTATGTGCACCAACTGTGCAACTGGTGGACCAACCTTACACCACTTTTAGTTTTGTAGTTGGCTCTGAGATACACAATCAGAGACCCCAACCTGTAGGTTTTCACATATTGGATGATCAGAACTCCTGCTAACTAGTTATAAAACAAGAAAAACTTCTTTGGTTTCCTACAAACACAATAGGAAAACCAAAAGGTGTTTGGCCCACCTTTGTCTCCTTCCCAGGAGCACATGCCTTTCAGGGAGATGGACCAGGCCTAGTGTATTGTCATGCTTCAGCCACTTGGGATGAACCAAGCCCAACAAAAAAAAGGGGGGGCTAAGGGATTCCAAATTAGCACTACTAATCACACCGAGGTGACTAGATTAAAGCATAACATTCTATTAGGGAGAGGCATGGACTTGAACTCCCTTACATGGTTGTTGGTAACATGTGTACTCTTTCAAATGTACACAATGCTAGCACTGATTTAATCAACTTGCAGTTTTGGCGATGCGACTACATGGCACCCTGACCAAATACACTTACCTATCTTCAACACTCTACATTTCACTCTTAGTGTTGGGAGGCGAGGAAGGTTCATGTAATTTGACTCAAATTGTTTCTGATACACCTGGAGGTACATTAGCTTCTAGAAAAACAATTACAACCTTTTACGAATCTGCATAGTTGGATAGTGGATAACCCAATACACCAGGTTCTTCAAACACATTTTCCAATTCCATTTCATATGTTTCCAACTACCCTTTCATTATGGGGAACCAGCTCACCAAGAAGGAGAGAGACCAGGTCACAAACTTGCTAATTAAATATGAAAATGTGTTCGCATTCTCAACGAAAGACTTAGGTAGGTGTAAGACCATGTAGTTTTCTATAAACCTTATAGATGAGACACCCATCTATCAGAAGATGCATAGGTTGAGCAAGCATGAGTGGGAACTGGTAGATGAAAGATGCAAAAAGCTCCATGAAGTTGGTCTCATTCAGCCATCAAATTCTAATTTCGTAGCCGCTACAATAATGCCAACAAAGAAAGATTCAGCTAGATTATGGATTGAGAAAAGGATGTGTGGGGATTATAGGCCTTTGAACCTGATTACACCTCAGGACAGGTACCCCATGCCCATCTCTGAAAAATTATTTCATAGCATTGGAAATTCAAACATCTTCAAAATTGTGGATCTAAAGCAAAGCTTCAACCAGATTGTGTTCACTGCAAAGGAACATAAAAAAATAGCATTCCATGGAAGCAACAAGTTGTGGGAATGGCTTATGATGCCTTTTGGATTGAAAAATGCACTTGTTTTCTTTCAGTGAGTCATGGACTAGGTTCTTGAAGGGGTAGATTTCTTGAAATGCTACATAGATGACGTCTTATGCATAACAAATGACTCCTATAACACTTGGCTCACTTGAGGAGTTATTTAAGAGGTTCCACAAAGTCAATATGAAGATCCATCCTAAAAAGTGTGAGTTTGTTGTCACCTCAATAGTCTACCTTGGACACAAAATTTTGCCAAATGGTATTATGGCTCATTCGGCCAAAGTAATAGCCATTTTGGAAATGCCCAATCCTACTTATGTTCACACTTTGAGGAGTTTCATCGAACTATGTAATTACTACAAGATTTATGTCCAAGACTTCAGTATTATTTTTCATCCTCTTTATTCATTGTTAAAGAAGGATGTTGTTTGGACATGGAGTGAAGAGGCTCAATAAGCTTTCAACACATTCAAAGAAAAGCTTTAAAAGTTCCCCATTATAAGAAAACCTGATTTCAATAAGGTCTTCATTTTACACACTAACTGGAGTGCTCTTGGTATTGGTGTTATTCTTGGCCAACTTGATGAAGAAGGCAAGGAATATGTTGTCGCCTATGCATCCCAAAGCAACAACAAGGTTGAGAACAACTACTCTCCATACGAGGGGGAGTGTCTTGCTATTGTATGGGCTGTCATACATTTTAGGCCCTATTTTTATGGCACCAAGTTCACTTTATATACCGACCACCAGCCTATCAAGTGATTGATGACCAACGACAAACTTACTGGTAAGTTAGCTTGTTCGGCGCTTATACTTCAGGAGCATGAGTTCGAGGTTACTCATTGACTTAGTATTACACATTGACTTAGTATTACACATTAGAACATGGATACCATGTTGCGGAGACCTTTCACTACCTTTGAAAATTTTTTAGAAGCTAAGCAAGATTTCGACCAAATTCTAGCATTACATGTATCTTATGCATCTAGTTATCTTGCACTACTATAATGTAATCTAGTTGAACATCCCATTGTGGATATCACTTTGAGGTTTCTTCAACATAGGGAATACCCTCCCTAAATTACATCAAGTCATCGGGATCGCATACAACAATGGTCCAAATGCTACTCATGGAAGGACAATCACCTCATCTGATGCTTGCCATAAGGCGACAGAGTGGTTCTTCCACCACATGAATGGTCTAATCTTATTCAAAAGGCACACTCAGAGCTTGGACACTTTGGAGTTAAGTGTACTTATAACCTTTTCACTCCTCATTACCATTGGAGAGGTATGTATGCTCAAATCCAAGACTTCATTGTCAAGTGTGAACAATGTGATAGAGTGAGAACTTTTTTTTCTAATCAACAACTCACGTTTTTTCCACTCCCTATTTAAGGCATGTTCTATTAGTGGTCATGTGATTTAGTTGGAGAGTTACCATAGACTTCCAGGGGTAATGTCTATACCATGATTATGATTAAGCATTTTTCAAAGTGGGTCGAACTTGTTGCATTGCCGGACAAGTTATCACACAGCACCAGCTAGGCTTTCTTACAATAGGTCCTAAGTAGGTTTAGCGCTTGTGCTGAGTGCGTTACTGATCAAGCATCAAAATTTAGAGGAAAGTTCCAAGACCTACTTGATCATGTTTTCATTGATCATCATCAAACTTCAAGGGATCATCCCCAAGTTGATGGCCTTGTAGAAAAGATGGTTTAGACATGCAAGAAGGGACTTTAAAAGATTTGCTTCACTAGGAACAAAGAGGATTAAGATTTGGCCCTACCTTACATCGCTATGGGTTACAAGATGTCCAAACATGCCTCTTTGTCTCATTTTTCTCCTTACTTTCTACTTTTTGGGAAACATCCCATTCCACCTTCTTTCACTGTTGTTCAAATGGACCAAGTTGTGGACTTAGACTCCCTAGCCATTTAGGCTAGGGTCATCATAAAGAGGGTTGTTTTATTCAGGAAGGTTATGCCCATGGCCATGGAGAACTTGTCCATTGTACAACATCAAGACACCTTATGGTATGCACACACACGAAGTGACAGTTACAAACCTAAAGTGAGACAATTTGATGTTGGTGACTTTGTGTATCTCCAACGACAACCTAATGATATTCTAAACACTTCTTCTAGTCGCATTATTTTGAGGATTATGGTGATCAAGCCTTCAGGTGTGTTGGAGTTGCAAGGAGTTGACGGACGCACAATTCGAGATCACTCCAAAAATTGTGCGCCCTGCCACTTGTTGAACTTGGATCCTACCATCATCACGTCAACTTGGATTCCTCCACTTGACTATCCATGTCAAGTATGTCAAAGGATAGATGATGCTAATTAAATGTTGTTTTGCGACAATTGCAATGGTGGATACCATCTTTTCTGCCTCAAGCCAGAATTCATTCAAGTTCCTACCGACATTTGGTACTATTCATCATGTTTTCCTCTAACACCTTGATTTTTATTCAAACCATGCCATGTTTTTCCACTACTAGAAATTTTGTCATATGCAACCATCATGTTTGCAACTGGGATGCAACTACTGGTCACATGCAACTATCTTTGGTTTTTTATGCAACTACGATGGATTTTTGCCCCTTTTTTGTGTGTGTATGCAACTATGGTGCAACTATGATCACCTTCATCCCAACCTTTGGATGATTTCTATGATATATCATCGTATATATTTGATATGCATATACTCATAATTGCATGTGCAACCAAAATAGGCCAACTGTGGTCTTTTGGTAAGCTAGGTACACATTTTTTGTAGGCATGTCTAGGATTAAGGTTGCCTACAAATGACAATCCCATTGATAAGGTGTAGGATATAGGTGAAAAATAA
>Ga0116231_10006343_pt1 | contig 22648 bp, 15 predicted proteins | sample S1TSphgellanicum_2_FD_89695 | JGI IMG/M metagenome (GOLD analysis project Ga0116231, IMG submission 89695) | Host-associated microbial communities from peat moss isolated from Minnesota, USA - S1T2_Fd - Sphagnum magellanicum MG | ecosystem: Host-associated > Plants > Peat moss > Unclassified...
AGGGTTCCCCCCCCCCCCCCCCCCCCCCTCTCTTTCCCACTTCTCCCCCCAAATATAATTCAGCCTAGCCCAGAACCGACATCCAATAGGTAATAATTGAACTGCCCTTTGGGGATGAGTTTCACGTTTGGTGGCGAAACTGATCCCAGCTTCACAACAGGAGATTCAGCCAGTTATAAGGAACCCCGCCGCACCCCTAAGCCTTAACGGTTTAGCCAACGTTGGGCTGGCGAAACGTCGGTGCAAAGAAAATCTGCCGGTTTTGTGGGTGATTTTCTTTTTTTAACTTATTTTGCAAACGGGACAAAAGCATATTCCAAAATCCTGAGCAGCGTAAAAGTTACATCAAAAGTTTACGATCTCTAAAGCCTGCAATTTACTTTTTGCTATAGTACCAGTGTAGGTGCTGGCTCACTCAAAGCCTACTCTAAAAAGCTACATTTACAGGAGTTTTGCCACTGTTACTATTGGCCTCTTTCCTCCTTTCTGCTTTCTTTGTTTTTCTTTCCCCAAATTTTTAGAAAAATATACCATTAAAAGAAAATATTCGAATTTTCTCTAGAAAATTTTTTTTGTCCCAAATTTTCGGTTTAAAAAGTCGTAAAATATGTCAGGGAAAAAAAAAAACTGGTGCTGAGTAATCATAAAAGTAAGAAATGAATTATTTTGGGGCTGACTTTTGTTTTTGTTGCAGACTAACAAACTTAAGGCCTGTGCTACCCTCCTCAGGCTCTAAACTACTCATTTGAATGCAGTCCAATAAGTTGGAGGTGCAGTGGTGGATTATTGGAAGGGTTTCATGATTGCGAGAGTGCATCCATGATGGATCACAAAGGCTGGTGGCCAAGACTGCAGTCCACTATGATAATATGCTTATGATATATACCAAAACCCATCCATTTCTGGGTAGGGTTTTATGCATTGCACATGGGGGAAATAAGTTCCCCCACTTACACTTACACTATGGGTATAATGTAAACCACATACACACACAACACTGGTTATAATCCAAAACTCTAGTTATTGGTACCCATTTTTATATTATTTTTTCCCCTCAATTTGGATTTCTAATTCCACTCAATAATGATGGACTTTAAACACACCATGTGGGTTGAAGGAGAGGGGATAGAGACAATCAAAATGGGGGGGTGGGAGAACAGAAATGGAATTTGAGTATGAACTTATGATCACTCTTTTCTTGCATAAAATCCAATTAATAATACCAACCCAAACCCATGTGTGTAATAACAAATGGTTCTGTCTTTTTTGTTTCATTTACAATACTAAATAATAACCTTTTGAACATATCTAATTAATTTGCAGTTTTAGAACATCCAGCTCTGCTACTGCTTTAAATGTTTTTTTTTCCCATCAAAATTTGGTGACTAAATATGGTATTTAATTCTTTTGTAGCTAATAACTATTATGTCAATTATAAGACCAAATTTACTTCTTGGTTCCTAACATCCTGCACAATCATGGATCTTCTTATGAAGAGTTATACAAACAAAATGGTAAGTAAGAATCAGTGCTGACATAGAATTACCTTAGGCCCCAATCCATGACATTTGACTGGTAAATTTATCACTAGGTACTCATGTGATATGTGTGTAATCATGGGTAGGTGGTTAGTATCTCACATATGTTTTTGTCCATAACATTTGTAATGGGGAGAATTTACTCTCAGGTTAGGCCATTGTTTGTGATGCAAAAGTTCTGGTGTATGTTTTTGTTCAAATTGTGAAAGAAATTAATCCCAAGAATGGGGTTCATTTAAGAGGGGAGGAGGCTTAGAGAACAATATGGTGGAATGGAAGAAAATTCGTGGAATTATTGACATAACTCACCCATAAAATCAACTTCAAAAACTACTTATCATTCCTGTTTCAAACTACATTGGTACTCTAACTTTTCAAAAGCTAGGCACACAAAACCATCCGCCAGAATGCAATGGTAATTCAACACATGTATGTTGAAAATTAATTAATTAATTATGAAGATTCCATTTTGGAAAATAAAATATTTCTGAATTTTTTGCCAAAAATCTCCATTTTCTTTCACAAAATTTTGTTGCTCTTTACCCAAAGAAAAACATTAAAAAAAATTTCAACATTTCTACAAAATAATAAAAAATTAGGGTGTACAAGCTGTCAAGGTACTATGGTATATTTGCATTTGTGTATGTACCTGGAGTGTTAAAAAGGGGGGTTTCCTTTTATGTTAGACGTTTGTAGCATTTGTTTTTGGTGCTTCATTTCAACCCTAAAACACCGGACCATTTTAAATGCCTGCAAAAAGTTGGTTGATTAAAGTTTCTCCCCCTTTGCCCTTCTCCCCCACCCCCACATGTGGGGCTCTAGCCTCTGACCCGTTCTGTTGCTCGCCCACCTGCCATCAATAATTCGAAATTGCATTGCTGATTGCAAAGTACAGGTCTGGAAGAATCTTCCCCTGATGAAAAGGGCCAGGAAGGGGGTGCGGGCTGTTTTGGGGGGGGGGGAAGGGAGAGGGCCCAGGAATGGATCATGGGTTCCAGTAACTTCCAGATGACTAAAATATAATTACCAGCCGTTACAAAACTGGCTCTAATAAACGCATGGAACGTCTGATTTTGGATCTGGCAATTCAAAACGCAATAACACAAATGTTCTCAAATTTAACACACAAGGAAAATTCTGATCTTATTATTAAAGTCCTCTTGTTCTGTCTCATTTTGTACCCTAAAAGAAACTCAAATCTATTGTTATTTGTTGGCCTTGCATACTACCAAGGCAAGGATATTGTGTTTAGATTCATTATAGAGTATAGTAGCTTAAGGGATTTTGGCACCTATGTAATAGATCTTATTTTATATGAGGATTTTTGAAAGATGATATTTTGGCTTGTGTTGAAACTTGACATTAGTTTCAGAGTTATAATGTCTTGAAGGATTTTGGCTTTTTTTAGAGGATTTTTTTGAAGATTATATTTTTGGATGGTGAAATATTTGATTCTTCTTTTGCATTAAGATGCTTTTTAATGTAAGTGGCAAGGCCACAGTGTGACACACCCCTTGTCTATGCCTTTTTTATTTTGTAATGTAACATCCCCTAGAGGCCTATTCCTGAAATAAGTGCCCACCCATGGTGGAGGGCCACTTATTTTGGGAATGTCCTGTCCCAAGGCCATTCCCATGTAAATCACTGGCATTTTCATTTATTTTTCATTTTTCCCCCATGATACCAAGTAGGTACTTGGAAAAAAAGAGGAAGAAAAGGAGGGTGTTTTGAAAATGAAATGCCCACCCCAGCAATTAGCAGAGGACAGATTCCGCTTGATAATGTGCCCTCCAGATACACTGAAAAATTCTGCATGCTTTACAATGGATTAATTTCCCACATCATAAGCCAATTTCAGGTTTAAGGTTTCAAATATGTATCTAGTGTGAGGGTAATTGCCTTGGCAGCAGAGGCTTACACCTTGTGAACAAAGGATGGATTATTTCTCTCATTAATCCCTTTTTGTAGTTTTGGGCCCCATCAGAAGAGTCGGCCCTATGGAGGGCCATTTATTGCACGAAATGAAATGCCATGTGCCGAGATCATTCCAGTTGAGGGAGGTATAGCTATGATGGACACATTGACTCCTATATGAATGATTTCCCAAGTTTACACACCACCCTTGGGCTAACCTAATGTTGGGATTGACAAAACTTCCATTAAAGGTATGCATTAGATGTTGCTAAACCTAAGACCCCATTGTGCATGCCATGCCTCCCCCACCAACCTAGACTATCATAAACTGTCTTTCAGGGGAATTTTGTGGATGTATCAGACATGTGGAGTTTTCTGACTTGACATGAGAGTTTGAAATTCACTCGCCTTCCCTTCCCTTCCCCTCGCCCCCGCCCCTGCCCCCCTGCCCCAGAACTTGTCGAAGACTTAATGAGCTGATACATGTGGATGCCCTTGTCACGACTCGAAACCTCACAACAAAATTGCCAGAAACTCTGGCCCTAAACAAAACCGGACAAAAAGAATCCAACAACATTACTCAGTAGCTCAAACTAACGCCTCATACATGTGGCCTTGTTTGGCCTTGTTGTCTCAAGACGTCAGAAGTCTGGCTGCCGAAAGTGTAGGGTAAGGAGTAAGGATCTAGAAGAGGGCTATTGTGCGAATCAGGGCCCAGGCACGAGATTAGAGCCAACCATGGGACCCAAAGTCCCAGAAAAGCCCCTTCCACCATAGTTCAAGGTCCTTACTCCAGGCATAAAAGGACCTGTAGCTTTTGAAAAGTACTGCTGTTATTTTAATTTGAGAAGAGAGGTGGTGCCGTCCTTTGTCAAGGCACAGGGCCGTTCACATAGGGCCCTATGTGAGGCCATTCTGGGACTAGTGCCCTCAGTTCCAGAATGGCCTGGTTCTCTATCCTTTCATTAGAATACGCAAGGTGTTACCAAATGATTCTGGAATGACCCAATGACTTTGTAAACCTTTGCTTCTTGGATGAAAATATCATAACCTCCTCCTCTTTCCATGGCTGATGTCATGGATGAGAAGAGGGCATCTTGATTCTCATCAAGATTATTTATGTCTAGTAACCTTGGTCACCTAGTCCATAGTTAACTAGCATATTGAATTAGTAGTTTGTAAGTTCAAATCATTGGCAAAGGGGCGCCTCGCCTTCACGGCACACATCTATGGGGCCGGCCTTGCAGTGCATTGTCAATGAAAGTTTCTCATCCAATGACTCCTTGCTACGTACTACACCTACCCCTATAATTATTCGTATATATATATATATATATATATATTACTATGGCCCCACCTTGAGCTGCAGGGATGAAAGCGAGAGCATGCACGAACGACAAAGCAACAGCAGTAGTCAGGTGCAAGTCCTGTCAGTTACTTTTGTACTCGTGGCTTGCTTGCTTGATGATGGCTGGATTCCTTTTGTTTTTTTCTCTTCTGGCAAGTGGATGAATAAACAAATAATCGAATGAACACCCAATGAATGAAGGGGATGAATGGATGTAATATGGGTGTCCCATCCTCCCTCCGTCCCTCAAATACCCCCACACTATTTAATTTATCGTGGGTGTGGAGAATTGTCTCCCTCTCCAGCCCCCCCTTGCAACCAACTACCCAAAAAAACCAAAAAAGAAATCTTGTAATGGATATGTATTTTGTTCTTTACATAAGTTGATAAAACAAAAATTTCGGTATTTATTGAAGTAATTCTAATTTTTAAAAAAATTCCCCAAATGAGAGCTCATGTTTTTTCATCTCTCCACTGAGAATTCTCTTTTCATTTAATTCGTTTGTCAATGCAATATGCAGCTACTTAATTATTAGGCTGAAAAAATGGAACACCTTTTGGAGCAGGTCTTTGCTATGGACTTTACAAGAATCAGACCCATGGTTGGCCACGCCTTGCACAGGCCCTTATTTCCATAAAGCCCATAGCCTGGTGCCTTACCCTACACTTATTGGTGTCACTAGATTTGATTTTGGTTTCCCCCCAAGGTCTCCTCCCACCCCATTTCTGCAAGTGAATATAGAGGTCCCTAAACAAACCAAAGTAAGTAATATACGACACACAAGAGAATGACTCCTTTCGAGACGTACCTTAAATAGGGGAGTGCTAAGAAACTAGCATCAGCTAGCTTATTGTGTTTAAATTTGGACAAATTCAAAAGGCATACAGCAACAAGCAGCTGGGTCCAGCTATGGCCAGAAAGGTTCAGCAACTGTTGAAATTGGCATCCATTTTGTCATGAGGTGACGGGGTTTGGCCTTTCTCTCTTTTCCTTTTCTGGGAAGGCCACCAACACATCTATTCCTTGTGTCTCAAGGTTCCAAGCATTGATTAATTCATCATTTCTCAAGGTTCAACAATTGCCACCAAATCAACCACTTGCTTCTATTTTGTTGGTGCTGAAGTTTGAACAGCCTTTTGCAACTGCTCTCTTCATTATGCCCTAACATGCTCCACTTTGAGTTTGACCCATAAAACACCCCCCCCCTCCCAACACATGACTCGAGGATGTGTGTTTCTTGTGTGGACTCTTTGGAACAGACCCTCTGCCTACTAAAATAATGTATTCCACACATCATTGGGTTATGTATGGCCCAACCATTCTTTTTTCCAAATGACACTTAAGCTAAGGCTTTTAAATTGTCCTAGTAAAAAGACTAAAGACCTGCTCCCCCAAAAAAATTGCATAGTTAAAGAGCACCTTATTTAGTGTAACTTTTGATCCGCCAAGCCTGTGTATTTCAAAAAAACAGAATGCTAGCTCCTGTGGGCATTACATATTAAAAAAACACATATGTTTTCCCCATGAAACCTTGTGCAGTATCATAAAAAAAAATATCAATAAGAATTTGGAGCAGGTCTATACACTCAGTAAAGCAAAGGCAATGGGCTTTATTGAACTTGGACCTGCACTTGGCTCTGTCTTGCACAAGTGCATATTCCAGTAAAGCCCACTGCCAAGGGCTTTACCACATAAGCTATCAACAATTTGGAGGCATTACAAAAATTGAGAATAGAAAGAAATAAATGTCATTTGTATGAAGTGGCTGATTAAGCTAGTGAAAATGACTAGGGGGCAAAAAATGAGAAAAACCCACCCCCAAAGGAAGAAAAACGAGATAAATAACGTATTAGTGTTTATCAAATAATAAGTGTTGCATTTGGGTGGGTTGCATTGTGTGCACCAAGTCTGGGTTGCCCTGTAAACAAAGTCACCCTTTCTAGGTCTTGAGGATATCTATCAATCATTGTCGACATTAGTATGTACACTTCTCAACCACATTTTCGAAATCTTGGAAGTATAAAAAAAATCATGCTGATGACAAAGTCTAAAATATCTTACTTGGGTGGAAAGCAAAGTGTAATAGGTGTATGTGTTACACTCTCTCAGTGATGTATGGTTTTCACTAGTATGTACACATCTCAACTACATTGGTCATATGATTTGACAAAAGATAGGGATGTAAAATAATCATGCTGCTGATGTCTAAAATCTCTTACTTGGGTGGAGCAAAGTGTAATAGGTGTATATGTTCTCTCTCTCTCTCTCTGGGGTGCATGGTTTTTGCTAGTATGCACCCTTCTCAATTATATTGGATATATAATTTGTCAAAAGATTGGATGTAAAATAATCATTCCAATGACAAGGTCTAAAATATCCTACTTGGGTGGAAAGCAAAGTGTAATAGGTTTATATATTATACTCTATGGGGGATGCATGGTTTTTTTTTTTTTTCCTTGGGGTGCACAAATGAAAAGAATTCATTATGAAGAAGAACACAACTAAGCAAACCCCAACGGAGGACGGAGTGCCACCACACGCATGGTTTTCACCACCCAAGAAAAGCCTAAAGTAGTTGCAATTGCAATTTTCCCATGTAAAGCAAGATGTTCTCTATCACATCACCAGAAATTGCAGAAACTCAATGTTACCTACCTAGACCTACTAGTTCTGAATACATATATGTATATAAAAGGACAGAGCGGGGGATGGAGGAAGGAATGGAAGCCGACCCGAGAAATCGGGTACGACCAAGGATGAATGTGGGGTCCAGGAGGGGTTGATGAGGTACGGATGAAGAAGTCTTGGGCGCACCCCCGGGGAACCCGGGGGTGGGTGAGTGGGGCAAGAGTGACGCACGCGGGCTGTGGGTGGGTGGGGGCCCACCACAGGTGGTGACCGGCGCCGCCCGGATGGGCCGGTCACGGCAGAAAAAGGCTTATTCGCAGGCAGGGCGTGCGTTGCAGCGCAACAAAAGCTTCGCTCGCTTGCGGAGAAGAAGAAGGAACTGCGCGCTCGCACGCTCGCTCGCCCGCGTGTTGTCGCTCTTCTCTCGGTCGCTCCTTCTCCTCTTCACTTCCCTTCTGATTCCAAACCGTCATAGCTTCAGAGCTCTGTCTTCTGGTGAGATTTTCATGGTCTGCGGTGGTCGAGTTTCGGTCTATTTGTTCTGTTTTGTGTCCTCGTGTGGCGGGGAAGTCTGGCCGGAGTGGAAGACTTTGGTGTAGGAGGAAGAATTAGGGAGAGAAGAACAAGCGAGCGTGATAATCTTCTCTGCTGGTCTTTCTTCATCACAGGAAATTTTTGCAAACAACACGCAGATAAGAGAGACAATGTGATTCCGTAGCAAGAGCTGACGTCCTACTATAATCCGTCGCGGCGGCCACCCTTCTTCTCACCGTCGTCAGCGTCTTCTCATTGCTCGGGTTGTTGTGGAGAGCGCATCTGAAAGCGTGTATGTTTTTCCTGTTGTTGTTGTTGTTGTCGTCTGTGTTTTGGAGGTTTGCACGAGTCCGTGTCTGTCTGTCTATCTGTCTGTCGCGGAGGTCGTTGTTTTCTCTTTCCCCGCTGTTTTTGCACGACTCTAAGAGGCATGTTGATGGAGTTTTTGCGGCCTCGGCTTCTCTGAAATTCGCCTGCTCTGAGTCTCCTCCTCCGCCATAAGAGTAATTATTATTGATTGCTCTTTCTCTCTTCATACAAACCGTCTCTCTTTCTCGTATTGTGACGACGACGACATTGGCACTCTGTCAAAGCTTTCCCCTCTGGACAGTCCTCTCTTTCAGGCTTTCTGTTGGCCAGCGTGCCGCTGTTGTTTGTTGTTCTCTGGTCGAGTGCACGCTGCTATCTGAGCTAATTCACGCCTTATTGTTGGTTTTCATTTGTGAAAACTCTGTCCTCGTTTCGCTTTCCTCCTGCTGCCATCTCTCTTTCCTCTGTATTATCCTTCCGCTGTCGCATTACCTCTGCTGCAACGTACATACAGCGCAGAGAACGTAGGGTTTTCCATTCCATAAGGACGATATTGTAGAGTACCTACACAGATGGAGAGCATGCTGAACGATGTAGAAGACGAGACGGAGTTAGGCGATGCCGATGCTGCTGCTGCTGCTGACGACTGCTGCGGCGGCGGCGGCGGTGTAGACTACGGCTCATTGGACAGAGACATTCAAGCGCAGCGAGTGGTTGCTCTTGAGGTCAGTGCTCCCTCTGAACTCCTCCTCGAATGGCGTAGAATTTTGTAGGAGAAAATTGATCGCTCGCTCTGCAGAGCAAATTAGCAAGTTCCAAAGCTTTCTTCATACGTGTATTGTGCTCGTGTCATTTGCAGCAGCAAAAGGAAGATGTCAATTGCACAAGGAAGTCCTTAGACTTGTTGTTGTTGACTTATTAGCAGCTTCTCTGGAGGCCTGAGTGGCAGAGGTTTGTACAAACGTTAAGGTAGATAAAGGCCGTATGACCGCGCCGTCTCCTCAGCAGCAGAAAACAGTGTTCGCAATGCTCGTCATGTTGGTGCGTCTTGTAGAGAAAAACTGTATGAGAATCAGGTGAGTTTGTATTCTGCAATAGGCTTCAAAGTTCAGAGAGAAGAAAAAATATTTGTGTATCGATATGAGTCCGCCTTCCTTTCTCCTCTGAGAAAGAATCTCGTTAACAACTCAATAGTAGCAAACAACCCTGTGTCTCTTTCTTCAAACACTGCTCTGCTCCCAGAAGCTCCTGGCTGCCGAACTTCACCTGGCAACGACATCCAGTACAAGTACCGTGAGGGGGAGTGTTGAAAGTTTCATCAAAGCTGTTGTTCTTCTACACAATCCGTCCGTGTGGCAAGCTTGCATCCCTTCGAAAATGCTTGGATTCCATTTTGCAGTGTTGTATTTCAATACCCATAACAAAAATTACTCTCACCATGGAAGCCCTTTTTGGTTTATAAGCTTGCTGCTCTCTCTTTCTTGCCAGAGATGGCTAGAAATACAGAGCATGGAGGCAAGCAATCCTTTCCACACAATGTCTTTTCCCACACTTGCTGGCTGATATGTGAGGTAAAGATTTCCAGTCTACTTGGCTTTAAGTTTGGACACATATGGCAGAGATTTCCTTATACCAATTTTTTTTCTGCTTGACCAGGAACTGTTCGGTACTTTCTTGAAAGATATTTTAGGCCTTCTTGTCATAGATGGGTTTGTTGTTTCTTCTGTATCAAGAAATCATGAGGTTCACGGGATAATTGGCATCAGGCAATCAGATGAACAGACACGTGATGACATTTTAACCCAAGAGATCTATGGGAGGAGATAGCTCTATGTTATTGTGCAAGAAACAATGCCAGTTCTTGTTATGTAGCTAAGAATGTCTTTCGATGCCAGGCATATATATATATGATGTTGCTTGAAGAACAGGACTCCACAATCTGTGCCATTGGGTACTTATTTTCTAAGCATATCTTTATGTTCTCTCTGATTATGGTTTGCTTCTGCATTGAATCTTTTCCTCCGAGCAGGCTTTGTTGAGATGGCTTGAAGATGGGACTGTGGAACCTGCGACATTGAATACTGATTTTTGAAGAGTATTTTTATGTAGTCTCTGCTTTGGGGTTCTGTGTCAAGGCTTACCTTCAAAGCAGGCTTGAATATTTACCAGGGCTGCTCCATCTGGACACATTTCCAAAATGTTTTTGTATTCTTGTGCCACAGGAGAGGAGATTGGATGCTGCAATCGAGGAGCTATTGAAATTAGAGAACCGAATGCGCTGTGCTGCTGATGTTTCAAGAACTAGAAGAGTGGCGGTGGCCATTGTCCAACTCTGTTACGAAGCACGTGCATGGAAAACTCTCAATGATCAAATTCGTCTAATCTCTCAGCGTCAACCTCAGCTTCAGCAGGTATTGTAGTGAAGCTCTATTTTCAGTGCAGTGATAGGCTCAAAGTTGCCCTACAGGCAAGTTCTACAGGCAATAAAGTAGTCCTCTGTTCCTGTGATTTCCAAGATGGAGAGCCTGCAAGTAGAATGTAATTACTTCCAGTACTTCTGTTGTTTCTCCACTTATCAAGAATGAAGTTATGGATGGACCTGTTCAGTCCTAAGGCTTTGTTTGACTCTGGATTGGTGGTTTGCAGGCAGTAAAAGCTATGGTCCAGCAAGCTGCCCAATACCTAGATGATGTGCCAGACATGGACACTCGGAATGAGTTGATTGAGACTCTCAACAGTGTCTCCTTTGGCAAGGTGCCCACAAAGTTTTTATCATGCCTATTCTGGTTGGAGGCCTTCATTGTATATCCAAGAATGCAAATGGAACTGGGAATCATCATTGTGTCCTTAAAACTTGTTTCTGCAACTTGTGTTCTCTGATGAGGCAATACCTGTAAAGCTTGTTGTGAGTAGAGACCAGGCTTGCTACAACAGGTTTTGGAATTTGTGAACCAGTCACACTGCTATATGTATTGAACTGAAATAGTTTGACTTTGTGCAGGGACCAAGGAAAGTATGCTGGTATGTGGTTTTGGCCCCACATGACAGTCTACAATGTGACTCACCAAAGAACCCTGTGGAAATATTGAAGCAGTCTGATCTGCTCAGTGCTTGGTACTGCTCATCTTCCCTGCTCATCTTTCCTCTCTGGCCTTCTGAGAGCTTGACTCAGTTCAGTAGTCATGGGGAAGAAAAATAGTGTGCTTTAATTTCTCACCTGGTGGGACATGAATATTTTATTTTCCTGCCAACTTCACAACAACTGGAAATGTTGTAAAATGAATTTCTGTGGAGTCTGGAAAGGTGAAAGTTAGTGGTCTTACTGAGTATTATGCTGTAAGACTGACTCATTTTCTTTACTCTGGTTGCTAAAGACATTGGTGTGCAATTGCAGTGAACCATCTGCAGAACAAGTTCAGCAACAGTTGCAGCAAGTTCAGGAATGTCAGGCACAATTGCAGGAACAATCCCAGAAACGGAAGTGTGAAAAATGCACTGAACATTTTCATGAACCATCTCTGGATGAATCAGATTTTCCAGCATACGAAAGTAGACCAAACACACCTCCTCCACCACCACGGGGACTAAAAGCAAGGAAAATTTCTAGATTGCTCTCAAAGAAGGTGGCCACTTCTCAAAGAACTCCAAGACCAGTGCAACAAAAGCCAGTTGACTCACCATCTCAAGAAGAAATGGAAGTCTTCTTCTCTGAATTTGAGGAAAGGGAGAGAAAAAGGTTCACAGAAAGGTGAGGGCAACCTGCTTTGCTGAAAAATGTTTAGTTGATGTTCTGTTTCAGCTGTGAATGGTGTTCTTGACAACATTTCTGTGTGTGTTGGAGTGGTGCAGATACAACTTTGATCCTTTGAAGTGCATACCATTGCCGGGCCGATTTGAGTGGGTCAGTCTACAGCCACAGTCAACAGCAGCCACAAGCAGTTATTCCAGCACCATTATCCAGAGATAGTCAACTGTGTGGCTTTGATTCAAAAGCTTGACTCCAATTTGGTCCCCTCCTGATGAGTGTTTAAGAATGTACCATAAGGGATTGAGAAGAGCAACTGTGCCACAGGTATCTCTCACAGCTATGTTATGCCAGTTTGTACACCATAGCAGAGCAACATATGGGTGAGGGAGGACAGATCACGTATCCTTTGGATTGTGTGTCATCCTAGTTTGTGAGTAAAACCCCTGTCCAGTAGGGGCTTTTTTCCCCCTTAGTTTCAGCTTGGAAAACAGAAGCAGAGAGAAGCAGAGGTTCGGGACACACTTATTGAAAGAGAGAGACAGAGATAATTGTCATCAATCCTCCCTGTGGGTGTAGGCTTGCTTGAGCCATAGCCGTTGCAAGCATTACAATCAGGTAGAGAGAGAGAGAGAGACGGGAGGAATATAGACTAATTCAAAGCTGCATACTGCTATGGCAGCTCTTGTAAGAGTAGTAAGAAAACCCCCATTATTTTCTTAGAGAACATGCATATCTCCAGGAGAAGAAGCAGATCAATATCGGGTCAATCAGGTAGAACTCACTTGGCCATTTACAAAAGAAGGGTGAAAAACCAAGAGACAAGCAATACCCCATACCCATCTGTTCATTATGGATGGCCACTAGTAGATACATTTGTAGCATATTTGTAACTGTGGTAGGTATATGCGTATTTCACCTGTTATGGGTGGATTATATTTGTACAGTCTCAGATAATATCCAATTCGCACAGAGTGGACAAAAACTTCATTATTTTGATTTGCCAACACTTTCAGATTCTTGAGAGTTGTAGTTATACTTGCCACCCCCTCTGGCACAATAAAATGTTATGTCTGCAAAGTTTGTCTAAGTGAATGTGAAATCACTGATACATGTTTTTTTTTAAAGTTCAATTAAATGTGAAGACACAGCACTGTGAATCCACAATTGTTGCATTGCTCCAAAATCAGAGAAACTGTTCACAATTTGTTTCGTTGTTGTTGAATGTTACTTATAAGGTTTGCCATTTCATGAGAGGATGATTTCTTGGTCTATCACTCAGTGATTCATTCTTCCAAGAAATCATACTAACTGCCAATACTCAACATTCTAGGCACTACAGATCACTGGTATGAAATGTTACAACCCACTCTCACTCATCACCACAAGCTCCATAAAATGTCCAAAAATTGGTTGTAAATCATCCTTGGACCTCCATTTCAAAAAGAGTGGTGTCATGAAAATTTATGTTACTAAGTAATTAATTTAGCCTATGAATGGCCAATGTATTTGACCATAGAGTGGGACACAGTTGTCACATTAAATGTTCATTGCCTACTTCCTTGGCTTTGAAATGGAATAAATTGCGAGGTCATGAGGCACCAACTAGTACGTTCATTGTAAAATCTTTAGTGGTGCAACATTGGATATAAATGACATAACATTTAAGCACATGAGCCGATTAATGTGGTTTCAACCTTCACATCAAGCTAGACGTGCTTGCAATTTGAGCCCAATCAAGATATAAAATGATCAAGCTTAAGGATGAATGATCCATATGATAGTAGAAACAAATACAGGAAAGTCTTGATTGATTTGAAGATAGCACAATCTGTGTGAAGTTTCCTCAAAAAGTTTGAAACATGGATTTGTCAACTCCCCACCCTATGCCAACTTGTGAATAGCCACAGTGTAGTCCATTAACTTGTACATTTTAACCCTTCTTGGAGTGTTGATACAATACAATGTATCACTCAAGATCAATGTTATCTAATCTCAAGATACATTATCCCACTCCATATTTTTAAAGATTTACAAGTTTTATTTATTGAATAGACACCTAGCATGCACCAAATTAGAGAGGATATCAATTTGACAGCTATAGGGTTAAAACTTTTAACCAACATATAATATAGTAGGTCTCCCTCTTTGTAAAAATGTGACAAGTATTTTTGCTACCTTATGGACTTACCATTTTTTTATATGCATGTTGCCCTTAGCTATATGTTCTTTGCCCCCTTTTTATTGTCTCCATCTCCAAAATATTTCATACATCCTCTCACACTCCCAAAACAACTGAAGTGAATTTTTCAAGAAACTATCTTCACCAAAAAAAAGTGCCTTCTTTTACTCTTTCATTATGTGTTCCTTTACAGGCTCTAGAGTAGATCCATCAACCCCACTCCACCATCATTTGAATTACCTTCCACAACCTCTTTCCTCCATGCCAAGAAAATGAAAACAAGTTCCACTCATCCCATCATTCAAACTAAAGTGCATTTAAGAAACTTTTTGATGATGTTATCCAAACCTTAATAGTTGGTTGGTTCTTTGTTCACTTGCTCTATCAATTTTCTAATTATCATTGGTAGCATGGTCAGTATTTGTCTTCTTTTCAACAATGTTGAAATTTAAACATTATTGTATGCAAGCTTAGGCAACCAAAATCATTGTCATTTTACTAACAATGGCTTCTTTCCCAACTTGGGTTAGTTGACCATCACATTGATAAGTTACTCCATTGCAATTCAGCTCATGCAATGGATGACTATGATGTTTTCAAACTTAACCAATAGCAACCAAACATCATGGGACCCACCACCAACATTCCATGATTTTTGTCTTTCCAATTTTTTGTTGTTTATGTTTTTTTGTTTTAAATGATTGTTTTTGAGGTCTGTTTCTTGGAGCTAAGAACAGGTGTGGAATGCATGCATAAGCTTCAAACTTCAAGTAGCTTTTTCTAAATTTTTTTTTTCTTTGTTTGTTGTGCTTGTCTATTGCAAGAAACAGAAGTGAGGGGGCCCTTTGTCTATTTGTTTTGCAAGAACCAACTAAAACCCAAGGGCAAGGAGGGGGGCTAAGCTTCATACCCCCTTTTGTCTCTTTGTTTTGTAAAAACCAAAGAAGGGGGGATGGCAATGCTCACCCCCTTCCTCCTCCTGATGCAGAGCCAAAAATAAGGGGGAAACACAATATTTGGCCCCCTCCTCATTGTTATCTTCATTGTAGGAATTGAAAACACAAGGGAGGGGTGGGGACTAGCCCTTCACCATCATTGTCTTTGTTATAGGAGTCAAAAATGGGGGGAAACGTAATGTTCCCCTTGTTGTTGTCATCTTCATTGCAAACCCCACAAACAAGGGGGAACATAATGTTCACCCCTTTGTCATTGTTGTTTTTGTTGCAAAAAGGGGATGAAACATCAATCCCCCCTTTTTGTTTTTGTTTTTTCTTTTTTGGCAAGAATTAAAAAGGAGGGGAGCAAAAAGTTTGACCTCCTAGTTGTCATCTATCATGGGAAGTAGATGTGAAGGGTGAAACTCATCCCCTCAACAATTTTTTTTTAAATCCCTTATTTTCTTTATAGTTTTTAAAATTAAATTATGCAACGAAAAGGAGGAGCTACTTCTAACATAATAAGCATATTAAGGTGTTTTCTCATCTAAAGCTTCCTGTGTTACATTGTTTCACAACCTTCATTGTCAAAATTCTCAAATTGCCATAACATTTTCTTCTATTGCAAATTGTTTTATAAGTCAAATGTAATTCATGATTCTAGATTCCAATGTGGGTATTGTAGATCCAATTGATGACATCATACTAGAAGGTTTTGTTGTTCAAGGTAAGGAAGGTATGGAAGGGGAAAGGCAACAATAAGCACAGACTTGAGTTCTTGAACTTGTATAGATTATGACCATTACAAAGTTTACAAACATTATCATAGAAGTTCCTATTGTAGAGCATGAAGTTTAAGTTCAATCCATATCAAACCCTGTCATTGATTTCAAAAGAAACAACATGCTTTTTCTTTTAACAAAAAATTATTTGTAATACTAATGACTACCATCTATTCAAAAGATTATATATCATGTGTAGTGAAAATTGACGTCTATAACAATATCAATGTCATGGTTATGGTTTGAAAATGTAATATCAATGTTCTAGTGGGTAAAAACAGGTTAGGTGATTCATTTTGATATTTTGAAAAGTTCACATCAAACACTAAATAAAATTCTATCAATTATAATAATTATCAAAGTATAAATCTTATAATTATCCTCTATGTTTTGATCACAAATATTGATATCTCACCTTATAAACATTGTTAAACATGTGAAAGTTTGATTTCAATGTGATTTTTGGGGAAAGAACAATTAAAATGATAATAATCATGACATTTTAAGATTTTAAAATTAAAATTTTCTCATATTTAAAAAGTTTCAATTCATCTTTGTCTTGAATTCTTCATTTTGATGATGACCTATTTTTTAATATTTATTTTGACATTACTATGACATTTGTTTGAATTCACATTTTTCACTTAATGTGACTAACATAGTATTATCATTTTAAAAGTCCATTATGAATCTATCATTTTTTTAGAGTCATCCATAATTTTTAACATGGTTCTCACTAAAGTCTATTGCAATATGGATAATTACAAAATTAACAATATTTAATTTTGAATATGACTTTATATTTTAAGTTCATTTGCAATCTAGAAATTTTTTAATTGTGACAATCCAAACTATCCATCTAATTGTGTTTTCAACTTAATATGTTTGGTGCAATATTTATGTTCTCCTTATTTGAATTTTGGAAACATATCACAAAATTCAACAATATGTCAATGTTATAGAATTTGCAAGTTAATAGCAATGTCAAAAAATTATATATTTGTCAACATATTCAGGTTGTAAATGCATTATTTTTGTCATGGGTACATTTGTGTGCCAACTTGTTTCCATGTTGATTGCAACACCCATGTTGGGTCTAATTGGCTTCATATTTTTTTTGTTATAGAATCCAACACCTTATAGCAAAAAAGGGGATTTCTTGAAAGAAGGGGGGGAAAGTTGGAAAGGAGTGAGTGTATTTTTTTTTGGTAATATGTGTCCACAAAAACAAAAAATTGCTTTGGGATAACATTTCAAGGACCTCCAGCACATGTGGCTCCCTAGGGAGAAGGGGAAAAAACCATCAACCAACCCTCATGGTTCACAAAAGCAAAAACATGTCAAAATGAAGCAATGGGTTTGAAACAGTGCTCATCTTCAAGCAAGCATAAGAGTAGTTGAAGCCTAGGTTCCTACTTTTTGACCTTAATGACTTTACACATGAACTCATTGGCCTCCAAACAAATAATATCTTAATAGTAACTTGGGACCAAACAACAAGCCAAGAAGTGCACAAATTTCCCATTATTGACCCCAGGATTTTTTAGGCCCAACTCCTGATCCAAAACAGGCTTTACCCATTCATGTTTTTGTAATGGCAAGTACATCAAAGGTAAGTCACCCTATTATTCCACATTTAAAAACATGTTCAAAACATTCTCTTGATACAAAAATATTTCTTGTTAGAATTTGGTATGTGACACCTATCCCATGTTGGCCAAGAACCACAATTTCTAGAATGTGCAAATATGATAAGTCCGTGAAAACTTGTGGCCTACAACTAATTCATGTAATTTTGAGTTCCCCAATTTCCATTGTGTAATTTGAGTTCCCCTTGTGTACAGAACAACAGTGTGCAGTAACGAGGGAATTAGTGTACCATAATAGGGGAATAGCAATGATAAGGCCCTTTACCTTAGACTTTCCTTCTACTGCAACGGGCAGGGACTTCATGACCAGGGTTTAATTCCACTAAGAGATTTTTTATATAGCCTGCTTTGTATTCTCATTGCATGCAGTTGCCATTCATTTTTGGCACTGAGTTCTTGACTGCCAGTTTTTGTACATGGAATTCCATGTGATTGCCTCCAAATTTTATACTCAAAATTAAACTTAATAACCTGTTTTCAACCTTTCCCACCAACATAACCACCTCATCGCCTCTGAAAAATTGGTAGCTGCCTATTTGTCATACTTGGATTGGCAAAAAGGAGCCACTTGTACTACTTCACAAATTCAAAATAAAAACCATGAAACATGTCAATAACCATCAACTATACGAACCATTGGATGTCAAAAGATGAAAGAATCAAGTGTCCCTGAAAATTTAACAAAACTTGAAAAAAGTTAAGGGTTCTTAGTTTTGTGTGCAAAATTCCTTGCATTTTGGGTTTCTTGCATTCTGGGGAGATGAAAGGTAGCAGCCAACTCTCCCCCTTTCTGTTTTTTCCATATGATTTTCTTAAGTTTGAAAAATAGAAAAAATCCACAAAGCATTAGTCAAAAATGGATTGTCTCCAAATTGTTTCTTTGCTAGAATTATCATGATATGACCAATTGTTACAGGTGAAAAGATGAAAGGAATCTTCCCAAAAGAAGGGACCGAGGACAAGGTGGTAATTAAGGACAGCCCTGCATTTTGGGAATGTCCCCAAGAGGTTTACCCATCACAAGAGCATTGCTTAGCAAACATTATCATGAACTTAAACATCCATACAGCACAAGTCAGAGAAGGGGGAGGGTTCTTGGTTCTTACACTTACTCCTGAAGAATGGGAGTGATCTTACACCTTTAAGTATGCTGCCTACACTCTTCAAGAGTAGGCATAAGATTGCTCCTCTTTTCTAGGCAGGATATTTGTGAATATAAGGTGCTCTCCAAATACACTAGGAAATTTCTCCAAGTGCTTTCTGATCAGAGGGATAAATAAGATGGCTTACATGGAGACTGCATACTGACTGATTGCCCAACTTACACATGGGTTAATCCAGAAGAATACAAAGGATATAAAGCAGAATGTTCATTAATGTCTTTGCAATAGCCATATATAGTGTAGTTCTCAAATATACAATCTAAAGGAGTAGACTCCACCGAGCACAAATGAGGCAGAATGGAGACTTAGTAGGCAACCCACAGATGATCTGATAATGATACATCATGCTTTGAGCTCTGCTCAGTGGGTGACAGAAGGCAAAGGGTGACAAGTGAATAATTTTCAAACCCTTGAGCTTTGGAGAACTTCATGGAGGCCACACACCATGTTGGCAGGCACAGCTGCATCTATCATCTTGGGATATGGCAGTCCCAAATCTGGTTCATCCAACAAGTCATTCAGAAATGCAAACCACAACCATCCAGACTCCCCACCTACAGCCACTCCCTTCTTGCATGTTTTTCAATGGCACTCATACTGCAACTGTTACTACTCTTACACTCTGTCATAAGAGCAAATGTGGGGAACAGTCAGATAGGTTTCAAATGTCAGAAAATTTGCTCACTCCAATTGCAGGATCTGATGAGTGTAGGAACTACAATAATAAGGCGGAATTTTAAAGTCCCTTCAGAGGATTAAATTTTTGTCCAATGATATCTGTCAAAGCAAGCAGAGGGGAAGACACTTACTTGCCATGATGGCTTTGAATGATTCCTGCATCACAGCACAAAGAAACATGTTAGCAAAAGAAGTTCAAAGTATCAAAGTAAACAAGGATATACGATTGCACAGCCCTCTCTTTTTGCCATGAAAATGTTGTAGGATAGAGGCTATTGATGTTTACTTTATCTTTAGTCAGTCGTGGGTTGTACTGGAGCTCTTCACCTACTGTTGTGACCTGTTGCAAATTCACCTATCTCAATACTTTTCCAAGAAAGTCCATCATTCTGGAAAGTGCAATCTCACAGCAATCATTCATAAGCTTCACAACACAGCAGCTGGTACAAAAAGTTCCCATGTTCTGGATTAAGAAAACATAAAAGTTAGCCAAATTAAGAATAATTCTTTGCAACTTGACAGAACAACAATCTGCTGATGTGCAAGAATTGCTCAGATAATCTGAATAGGATACTCACAGTTTGGCCTTTGTAGTCATGTGCTGGGTACAGCAAAGTGTCCAATGGAAGTGTAAAAATCTGCAGGGACCACAAACACAACTCTAGACAAGAATTTTATGCATTTTACCCAAAGAAATTGGGCCCAACTTCACACATGCAGAACATGCAAGTTGCCTCTCACATATCTGGAATTCATTAATGATACATTTACCTCCAAGTCAGCCATTTCCCTGTTGATGATTTCAGTGAAAGACCAAAGGTTCCTGCTCTGTTGGTTGAGCAGACATATTCTGATAGTATCTCTTGAGCCAGTTTGGAATATAGCTTTTTTTTGCTTGCCCAATTTGAAGGTTTGTATTGCATCAAACCACAGAAAAACTGGACAAGCTTGTTACAATGCACAGCAGATATGTAAAACTACCCAAGGTGCAGGATGTAGCTGACAGGTGGGGAACTGGGAAATAGTAGAAGCTGCATAAGTACCTGTGAATGTACTGAGTTGTATAACTGTGCTGCATCCCCTCCCTGACACATACACCACACTTCTCAGCAGGGTGATTCCAAGAGGTTATTGAAGCAGCTGTGAAGTCATCAATAGCTAGTGTTCTCATAGAAGACATTTCTGAAACTTGGGCATTTTAGGACCTTTCACTATGAATCCAAAGTCCTACACACAGCATCTACAAATAAGTAACTATATAAACACATAATTGCATGGATCCATCCAATTAGTATTGCTGTATGAGCATTGGGCAGTACTTTAAAAAGCATTAGAGATAGATGTATCACTCAAAACAAAGTTCATCCCTAAATTGTGGTACTGGCAAGGAGAGTCAATAGGATGACTTGGTAAACACAAAGACAATCAGAAGGATGCCCAATCATTTCATGGAGGCCATGAAAAACTAATAAGAAACTTGCACAACTAGCAGTAAAGCACTCAGAAACATCTTTGTACTTGGAAGTCAGTGCGTCCGCAGCCACGAATGAGAAGGGCATCGCCTGTGAATGCCATGCGAGGATGTGGTTGCTCCAGGCCTTCACCAGTCACGTATGTCACACAACCCTTTGTGTGCCCAGGTGTTGGTCTCACCTGTTTCATGATCCCTCATTTAGCAGCACATTACAAGAAAGAGAATAAGCATCAGTGATGCTGTAACCCTGAAACATCAATAGAAATAAAACCTTGTCAAACTCTCACTTTACAAGGGGGAAGATTCTTCTCCAACCTCTAGAAACAAGTTGCCGATGAAGATTTTTTCACCAGGATCAATCAGTACATCTGCCCGGGCACCACTTGCCTTTGAGATTATTGACTTCACCCCTGGCACCTTAGTCTGCACCATCTCATCATAGCCAGCACTGAGTAGTTATGTCTGCTATTTCTCAACACATAAATACCATCTTCCTCTCTCTTTTCAAACAGTTGCACTGTGCATTCATAATCAAGTCCTGCATGTGCTAACTTCTTCTAAGCCCAGAAAAAGCGAACACTCTGATCATTACAGCTTTGCTTGTGATAGTCTGTCAGTCAGGGCAACAGTGCTGGCAGAGATACTTTGCCCTTAAAAGACATGGGCTTGACATAGCCTTGTGACGTAGACCTTGCAACCAGTTTTGCCAGAGCACAAGGAATTTGTGAACGTGAGAGAACAGTGGTAACCACTCATCACAGGACTCCTTCCAGTAATGGACCAAGGGTTTGTACTTTGTACAAGAATTTCCAAATTATATGTAGAAATATGTTAACAAAAGCAATGCTTTGTGAGCAATTGTCGCAGAAACTACACCCAGACACTGTTAGGGTTTTAGCAAGATGGGAACCATTGCTCCTCTCTTTCAGTCTTGCAAGCTCATGTTATGGAGGAAATACAATAACTACACCTAGTTTTGTCTGTGAATGCTGGATAGCTGACAATGAGTTGCAAGAATCCAGAACAGGATGCTGTCTGTTGTTGACACAGATATACCGATGAGCTACCTGCATTCATTCCATAGCATGAGGCAAGGATGGGAGCAAATGCTTACTACAGCAGTACACACCTTGAGAAGTCCTGTGCCGGTTATATGATCAGCATGAACATGAGTGTTCATGACATACAGAAGCTTTAGTCCAAGCTCCTTCACAACACTGGCATCTCTGTCTGCTGTTTTATCCACGGGATCCACCAACTGCAATCCTCCAAATTAGCTCGAAATGTCACAAACATCTATGCCATGGGGACTTGCAAGCAAAATCCAGGCAGCAAGAAGAGTTTACTACTTAGACATGTGGAGAACCACTCCGCTCATTTCTAGCAAACAGCATTCAGGCCCCAAAATCCTGGCTCCTCTTGCAGAGACTAGACGATCTGAAATTCATCGAATTTGTGCACAAGAATCGCCTTTCTGTCCTTCTCCAATTTGCATCAATCTGGACACTGATCAGCATTTGCTTTGTCTCCATCCACAAGCTCTATTACATCTTGCATCTCATCACATAGCATCAAGGCATACAATTCCCGACTCCACGGCTATCGCCACACATCAGTCGATATCTCATTCACAACAGAAATGAAAAAAAAAAAAAAAAAAAAAGAACAGAACAAAGAATTTCCGAAAATTACCCCTGCGGGGGGATCAGGAGGCGCCGTGTCCGCCATCAGGTACGAAAAGGCCGACGATACCTTCCCGAACAGCCGC
>Ga0116231_10006344_pt1 | contig 22646 bp, 15 predicted proteins | sample S1TSphgellanicum_2_FD_89695 | JGI IMG/M metagenome (GOLD analysis project Ga0116231, IMG submission 89695) | Host-associated microbial communities from peat moss isolated from Minnesota, USA - S1T2_Fd - Sphagnum magellanicum MG | ecosystem: Host-associated > Plants > Peat moss > Unclassified...
GATTGCGCCGGCGTTTCTGCTGACGGTGCCGCTGCTAGGCGTGATGAGTTCAGTGCTGGGCAAGAAGATCAAGATTATTCAGAAAGTGATTGTGGCGGAGACGGCCGCGCTGGCGGGTTCCACCACGGAATCGCTGCGAAATATTGAACTGGTCAAAACGCTGGGCCTGGCGAACCAGGAGATTGGGCGGCTGAACAACACCACCGGGAAGATTCTGAAGCTGGAATTAAAGAAGGTCCGGTATTTGCGCAGCCTCAGTTTTTTGCAGGGGACGGCGGTGAATTTGTTGCGCACCGGGATTTTATTCCTGATGCTGTATTTGATTTTTACTCAGCGCATTACGGTGGGGCAGTTTTTCTCCCTGTTCATTTATTCGTTCTTCATTTTTGGGCCGCTGCAGGAAATGGGGAACATCATCAATATCTACCGCGAGACCGAGGGTTCGCTGAATGCGTTTGAGGAGATTCTGAAAATTGCGCCGGAGCCGAAACCCGAGCATCCGATGGTGCTGGGTGAATTGGAGTCGCTGGAATTTCGCGACGTGAGTTTCCAGCACCGCACGGCGACTCGGCCGGCGCTTTCGGAAATTAGTTTTTCGATGAAGCGCGGCGAGACAGTGGCGTTTGTGGGGCCGTCTGGCGCGGGAAAGACAACACTGGTGAAGCTGCTGGTTGGTCTTTACAAGGCGGAGACGGGCGCGGTTCTTTACAACGGCATCGACAGCGACAGAATTGTTCCGGATGATTTGCGGTCGCAAATTGGCTTTGTGACGCAGGATACGCAGTTATTTTCCGGCACTATTCGCGAGAATTTGTTGTTTGTGCGGCCGGAGGCGACGGATGCGGAGTGTCTGGATGTGCTGCATCGGGCAGCGGCGGATTCGCTGCTGGCGCGCGCCAGCCAGGGACTGGACACGCTGATTGGCGAGGGCGGCGTGAAGGTTTCGGGCGGCGAGAAACAGCGGCTGTCCATTGCGCGGGCGCTGCTGCGGAGGCCGAAATTGCTGGTTTTTGACGAGGCGACGTCTTCGCTGGATTCACTGACCGAGGAAGAGATTACGCGGACGATCCGCCACGTGGGCCAGCGTGCGGACATGATGACCATTTTGATTGCTCACCGGCTTTCGACGATTATGCATGCGGAACGGATTTATGTTTTAGAGCGGGGACGGTTTGCCGAAGAAGGCACGCATACGGGTTTGGTGGCGGACAAAGGGCTTTATTATGCACTTTGGCGGCAGCAGATTGGGGAGGGTGCGGGGGAATTGGTGGGAGCCGGACCGAAGGTTTCAGGTTGATGTGCGGCATGGTTCATTGCGACACGGCCAACCGAATTGGACAGATTTCTGAACATACGAAAGTCGGTCACAAAAATTTAAAAAAAACTTTCTTTCCTGTTTTCAATTAGTTAGCAGCTTTTTGACAAACCGGAATGAGTGCCGGGAATGGGACTGTACGTGCGGAAAGGATATCCGCCATGAACAGACCAATCACCATCGATCCCTGCATTGCCTGGTTGATGAGCCTCTTCGGTTTCTAAAATCGTCGTTGCGCGATCTATACGGGAGATGGCGAGGATGATTTCTCCCGTATTCCTTAAAGGTGGTAGAGTTATCATACGAGTAATTGAAGCTCAGTGTTTTAACATAGGACAAAACTCTGCCACCCCCGAGGCGAGCGGTCCAGGCACCTGTTTCGTTCCTGACTGCATTACTGAGTCTGCTGAGTGTGTCGTGTCACCGTCACTCTGATCTGCTTGTGGCGGATCAAACTCAGCAGAAAGCACACGGAAGCACCGCCGATCCCAACCCAGTCAAAGAGTGGACGGAGGCGGGGAAAAAGTTGCGCAATGCCGGAAGGGTGACTGATGCCATCGCTAAGTTTTCCGAGGCCCGAAGACGTGCACACGAATTGCACAATGTCGAGTTTGAGGCAAAGAGCCTTATCCTCATTGGGTCCGCGCAGATCCGTATTTTTCAATACGGAGCGGCGCTCAATTCGTTCGAGGAAGCAGTCGAGATCGGGCAACGCTTTGATCTTGTGGCCGGCTCGGCAAGCGGGAATATGGCCGACTTGTACTGGAAACTGGGTGATTTTCCGGCGGCGGAAGCGCAATCCAGATATGCCATCGAGCACCTAAAGCATATTCCTCCCTCCGAGCGAAACGAGTTTGCGCTGACTGCCCTGCCCCAGTCGCTGCTGATTCATGGCTCGTTGTGCTTTCAGTTGAACCGTGATTCCGAAGGATATCGCGATTACCAGGAGGCCCTTTCTAAGGCCGAAGAAAACAACGATCCTCTTCTTGAAGCTCTGATTTTGGACAGCCAGGGAAACGAATTGATGCACAAGCATCACACAGCCGAAGCAGACATTAAATTTCAGAGCGCCCTATCCATCAGCAGGAAAATTGTCGATAAGGAAGGCTTGGCATTCGAAAAAGAACATCTTGCCGAATTGGAACTCCAACGGGTCCACCCTAATTGCCAGAAAGCTTTAGAGCTAATTGATGATGCGTTCGCCAGCAATAGCCCGGGCTTTAAAGCGAGCCCCCAGTACTATCCAATTAATATACGCGGAAGAATTCTCCTGCAAGATGGAAAAAAAGCGCAGGCACTTTCTGAATTTTTGCGGGCCGTAAATGCGGCTGATCAGTGGCGGCAAGGGGCATTACCTGGCGACACGACCAGCACGCGCACTGTCGCTGAATTGCAGCAAGTCTATGCCGATTATGCGCAACTGGCGGCGGAAACCGCGCTGCAAACCAAAGACAATGCGCTTGCTGTCAGCGCTTTAGAAGTTCTGGCCGAGAATCGCGCGGCCAGCTTGCGAGAGCAATTGCGCTCTGTTTACGGCAATAGCGGCCGCCTTCCCGATGAGTATTATGCCAAATTAGCGGAGCTGCAGTCGGCGCAAGCGGCGGTGACTTTGGGACGCAATACAGCCTTGGATCAGGCCAAACTGACGCAAATTCGGCTGGACATTTCACATTTAGAGAATAAAATTGGGATTAATTCAGAAAAAGTCTATGTAATGGGAGAGAGAATTGCTCGTCGGAATTCACTTAGAGATATCCAGCATACGTTGGGCAGGGATCAGGTCCTAATCAGTATCACGCTGGGAAAGGGCCGATCTTACCTGTGGGCCGTGACTGCTGGGGGGGTGAATTTGTCCAGATTACCTGGAGAGGAAGAGCTTACGTCCAAAGCTGACTCATTTGCGACCGCCGTGCGGATGGGGCGAGATTTCGCGCCTGCGCGAACTGCCTTGTCGCGCGCCCTTTTTGAGAACTTGCCGCCTGATGTGTGGAACCGTTCCGAGTGGATGATGGTGGCGGATGGCCAGCTGCTGAACGGGATGCCGTTTTGCGCGCTCAGCGATTTGAAGGGCAGACCGCTTATAGAAGATAAGACGCTGCGACTTTTGCCCAGCGAACTGCTTCTGGCTGACCGTTCTCCGGCGAACGCGGCAAGCAAGACGTTCGTGGGAGTAGGCGACCCCATCTACAATATGGCCGATCCGCGGCTGGAGCATGCGCGGATGGCGGACGCAAAATCGCTTTCAGAGAGCGTAATGCTGACACGGCTGGTGGCTAGCGGGCGTGAAGTGCGCGCGGCGGCTCAAGAAACCAGGGCGAGCAACGCGGTGCTTTTGACGGGAGCCACGGCAACACGCACGGATTTAACAGCCGCGCTGGCGCATAACGCCGGAATCCTGCATTTTGCGGTTCATGTTGTGAGTCCGCCGGACCAACCGCAGGAGGCGGCACTGGCGCTCAGCTTGCGCAACGGAATTCCAGAATTGCTGACGCCGGAGGCGATTGCGGCCTTTCGCGTTCCCGGCAGCCTGGTTGTTTTAAGCGGCTGTTCTTCCGGCCTGGGCCAAGTGGTGCCAGGTGCCGGACTGCAGGGGCTTAGCCGCGCCTGGCTCTTGGCCGGAGCGGCGGCGGTGGTGGTGAGCAACTGGCCGACGCCGGACGATTCCGGCCAGTTCTTCTCTGCTTTTTACGATCATTTTGATCAGATCAAGTCGGGCGATACGGCTCAGCGGGCGGCGCTGGCGCTTTGCCAGACTCAATTAGATATGTTGCACGGTTCAGGCTATAAAACTTCTCCCCAATTCTGGGGCGCTTTTGCCGTGATCGCTAAGGAGTAAGGTCAGGGACTCAAACCTATTATGTTGGCAACTCAAACGAAACTCTCCCCGGTGCCCGCGCAGGATGGCAGTCAGCGAGCACAGGAGGCCAGTGAAAAGGCCTCAAGACCAGGTTATCCGCAAGTAGAGTGGAGCGTTCTCGTTGCGCAGGTGAAAGGCGGGGAAGACGCCGGGATGGAGCAGTTGTATAAGCTGTTCAGCCGCGGAATCCGGTATTATTTGTGCCGCCAGTTGGGTCCACAGGAACTGGAAGACAAGGTCCATGACACCTTCTTGATCGTCGTGAATGCGATTCGGCGCGGCGATTTGCGTGAACCGGAGCGGCTCATGGGTTTTGTCAGAACGGTGGTCCGGCGGCAGGTGGCGGCGTACATTGAACAAGCCGTCCATAACCGGCGGGAACAGGCGGACCTGGAAACGGGCGTCACGGTGGCCGACCGGAAGCAAAATCCGGAGCAGGAGGCCATGCTGCGCCAGAAGTCGGAGCTGATGAAGAGCGCGCTGAATGCTCTGTCCCAGAGAGATAGGGATATTCTGGTGCGTTTTTATCTGCACGAGCAGCCACAAGATCAAATATGCAAGGAAATGGAGCTGACAGAGACGCAGTTCCGCCTGTTGAAATCACGGGCTAAGGCAAAATTCGGGGAGATCGGTAAGAAAAAACTGGCTAGTAGCGGAATTTTCTCAGTTTTAGTGAGAGCATAGTCTGGGTAGTAAGCACTTAGCTGATATGGAGAAAGCGGTAGTATTCCGCACGATCATGAACGAACCATATCCTGAGCACCCGACAGAAGACGCTCTGGAACGATTCCTGTTCAACCAATCCGAGGAAGAAGAACTTGAGATTGTGGAATCGCATTTCCTGGCATGCGACGCCTGCGTCACGCGGCTGGAAGCGCTGGAACTGGACATAGCCGCCAAGAAAAAGGCGCTGAGTGAGCAACTGGCGGAGGAAGCCGCCCGGAAAGCGCAGCCCGCTGCGCGGCGTAGGAACTTTTTCGGCTGGTTTACTCTGCCGCAGATTTCGTTTGCGGGTGCCGCTTTGGCAGCCTGCGTTTTAGCCGTTACATTTGTCTCCGTTCCGCGGGATGTCAATCTGGCGGCGAAGCGCGGCGACCAGACACAGACGGTTTCTGAATGGCTGCCGCTGCATTTGCATTTGCAGGCGCGCGAAATGAAACCGGGTCCGGTGATAGTTTCGGTAGTGGATACGGCGGGAAAGAAAATCTGGCAGGGGCCGGCGGCGGTGCGGAACGAGGAGATTGAGGTGAAGGCTCCACGGCTGAAGGCGCCCGGGTATTTTGCGGTGCAGGTCTATTCTGAAAAAGATCTGGTGGGCGAATATACGCTAAAGGCGCGGCCTGGGTTTTAGGGATTTGCGGTTCGCGTTCCGGTCACTCGGCAAAGACCCCGGTTTTCTGATAGTTGCCATTCTCACGCTGGCGCTGGGTGTGGGCGCTAATACGGCCACATTCAGCGTTTTGAAATCGGTGGTGCTGAATCCGCTGCCTTACCGCCAGCCCGATCAGCTTGTGACCATTGCGGAAGCGGACGGGCACACGACCAATCCGCGAAACGTTTCGTTTGGAACAGTGCTCGACTGGCGAAGACGCAGCCATTCGTTTGCGGCGCTGAGCCTTTATCAGGATTCGGGTGTCCGGACTGTCGAAGGCGGCCGGTCGGAAATCCTGCGCGGCATGGCAGTCAATTACGACTTCTTTGACACGCTTGGGATCAAGATGTTGCTGGGCCGTACCTTCTTGCCGGAAGACGACATGCCCGCCACGCGACACAAGCTGATTCTCAGCTACGGGCTTTGGAAGCGCGGCTATGGCGGCGACCCGGCGGTGCTTGGCCGGGTCATTCACAGCGCGGATGTAAGTTACACGATCATCGGAGTGCTTCCCGCTGACTTTCATCCGTTACACATGACAAATCCCGGCGAGGTGCCGCAGATTTTTCTGCCTCTCGGGTATGACCTGAGTGAGCCGCCTTGCCGAACCTGCCGGGTTCCGAGACTGATTGGCCGTCTGAAGCCTGGAGTCACTGCTGGGCAAGCGCGCGCGGAGCTGAATTCCATCATGCGCCAGATGGCACGCGAATATCCGGCTGACTATGCGAGAGACGCCTCCGTGCTTTTGACGTCTTTTCGGGATCAGTTCGTGGGAACTTTCCAAGCGGGCATTTGGATTCTGTTTGGATCCGTTGGTTTGCTTCTTCTGCTGGCTTGCGCGAATGTAGCGAACCTGGTGCTGGTTCGGGGAATCGGGCAAAGCAAAGAGATTGCGGTGCGAGCCGCGCTGGGTGCCGGGCGCACACGAATTGTTGGCCAAATGATGACGGAAAGTCTGCTGGTTGCCTTGGCGGGCGGCATAGTGGGAACCGCGGCGGCTTACTGGCTGACGCGAGTGATCCCGCGGCTGGGAACTTCAGAGATTCCGCGCCTGGATGAGATTGGCCCGGATGTCGGAATGCTGTTGTGGGGCATGGGCATCAGCGCTGTGGCAGGCATTTTGTTCGGACTGGTGCCAGCCTGGCAAGCGTCTCGCACGGATCTGCAGGCGGTGCTGCGTGCTGAGTCGGGTGCACGTCAGACAGGTTCGAAGAAAAGCTTTCAACAGGCTCTGATTGTGGCCGAAATTGCGCTGGCCTTTGTTTTAGTGCTGGGGGTGGGGTTGCTGGGGAAAAGTTACCGGCGCTTGCTGGATGTCAATTTGGGATACGATCCGGCCAATGTTCTGACCATGAGCTTGCTGCCCGATTGGTCACGATATGACACCGACGAGAAACGCCTCCGTTATTTCGAAGACGTTGCCGTGCGCGTGCGAAGCGTGCCTGGCGTGGAGAGCGCTGGTTATGCCAGCACCATTCCGCTAAGCCATCCGGATTCGCGCCGCCTTTATATTCGCGGGAGCGCGCTGACGGGCGGCGATGTGCCGCATGTGGATACCTATTTTGTGTCTGCTGATTATTTCCGCGCGATGAAGACTCCGTTGCTGCGCGGGCGCTTGATTGACGCACGGGATCAGAAAGATGCCGCGCCGGTGGCCGTTATCAGCGAGAGCTGCGCCCGCCAGCAGTTTCAGGGCCGCGACCCGGTGGGCCAGCAAATCCAACTGGATGACCGGGATGAACACGCGCCTTGGAGCACCATTGTCGGCATCGTGGGCGATGTTCATCAATACGGACTGGACAAACCGCCGGATGCCGCCGTTTACCTGGCGCTGGTGCAGGCGGCGAATCCGCAAGGCTGGGGCAGCCTGATTGTGCGCGGTTCAGCCGATCTCAATAAAATGCAGAGGCCAGTGACCGAGGCAGTGCGGTCGGTCGACCAAGCTCTTCCCATGTTTCATCTGCAGCCGATGGACGCTTACATCTTTCAGTCTTTGGCGCAGCGCACGTTTATCCTTTCGCTGATCGGCGTCTTTGGATTTCTGGCGCTGACGCTAGCCACCATCGGCGTTTATGGAGTGGTGTCCTACTCGGTGGCCGCGCGCGGGCGTGAACTAGGAATTCGAATGGCGCTGGGAGCCCAGCGGAGCGATGTTGTCCGGATGATCTTGGGCCAGGTTTGCGTGATGGCGTTGACAGGACTGGTTATTGGGTTGTGCATTTGGATTTCGTGCTCGGGCCTGCTGAATGGTTTGTTGTTCGGAGTCCGTGCCAACGATGCGGCGACCGTTGCCGGCGTGGCGGCGCTGATTATGGCGGTAGCCTTGCTCGCGGGATATTTTCCGGCCCATAGAGCGGCACATGGAAATGTCCCCATTTCAGGGGACCGGCGGTAACCACGCAATAATTATTTTCGGCCCCTGTCGTCAAACTTTGCTGCCCAGACTCTCATGGGCATGCAAATTCACAAAGCTGTTGGTTCATTGCTGATGTTGTGCTTTTCGGTTGTTGTTCTGCGGGCGCAGGACGCGAAAGGCACCAGTACGGTTACATTCGGAGTTGGAGGCGGTTGGGTTGTGGGCAGCGGATTGGGTTTGGGAGGAGGCCCACGATTCGATGGGACGTATGAATTCAGGATTTTGAAACACTTGGCGCTGGATGCCAGCGTGGACACCACCATTTCAACGATACCGCAGACTCAGAACTACGCTGGCTACTAAAGCCGGACAGAGAACGCGGCGTTTGGGTTCCGCGGTATTCTTCCGGTGGTTATCAGATGCCTTCGCATTTCGGGGCAATCCTTCAAGACTTGACAGTGAGTTCAACCATGCTGACCCGAACCGGATTTCCTTTCAACGTGACGACTGTCGATGAGACGGCCGGTCTTGGCTTTGAGAACTCAGACCGGCCAGCCTTGTTGCCGGTCAGCCGGTTTGGCTTGCCAGCGCCTCCGCACGTGGCGGCCGCGTATTGAACCCGGCGGCATTTCGATGGAAGGCATTGTCTCGGCTTTCAACTTGCCCAACCATCCGTCATTTTCAAACCCGGTGGGGTATCTGGGAAGCGGGTTGTTTGGTCAGGCCGATTCCACGGCAAATCTGATGCTCGGCTCAGGAAGCCCAACGACGGGTCTGACTCCGCTGTTCCAAAACGGCGGTCCCAGGACCGTGGAACTGAGTCTGCGCTTCAGCTTCTGAGGAAATGCGGGCGATAATCTGGATGAATGTCTAGATACGGCAAGCAACTGAAGAATCTGGGCACCTCCGGCTTGGCGTTCATTGTTTTCCTGCTGCTTTTCCTGCTCTTTTATGCTCTGAACCGGGTTGGCCTGACAATTCTTTGCGGGCTGGTTTTGATTCCGCTGACGGCCATTGTCTTGTTTCGGGCGCTGCGCTGGATTCAACTGCACGCGCTTTGGAGCGTGCGCAACCGGCTGCTGTTTGTGTATGGGTTGCTGGGCGTTCTGCCGCTGCTGCTGGTTTTGGGGTTGGTGGGTTTGGGCGCGTGGGAGTTCACTACGGAACTGGCGGTCTATCTGGCGACATCGGCTTTGGACCGTCGCGTGGATGGCATTAACAACGTGGCGCATGCGCTCGAAACCATGACGCCCGAACAGCGCCTGGCCTACGCGGGCGACTTTCAAAAAGGCGTCAGCCGCGATTTGCCTGGCTTCCGGCTGTATTTCGCCGACGTCACGGGCGAACACAAATACCCGCCGGACGCGGCCGATCTGGTTTTGCCCAAGGCGTGGAAAGACGCGAACGGCTTGCTGGTGGTGGACCACCGGTTCTACGGCTGGGCGCATATTTCACGCCAGCGCCTGGAATTGACGGCGCTGGCGCCGCTTTCGAAAAGTATGGTGGCGGAACTGGTCCCGAACCTTGGCTCCATCGGTCTCATTGAAAGAAACCATGCGACGGGAAATCAATTGGAGAGTTCGGAGGGGCTACGTCTGCCACCGGCTATGAACCGCTTCGATGTGCCGTTGGTCTGGGGCGCTTCGGTTCACCACGCGCACCTGGATAAACCCAATCAAACGTTCGATGCCGTATTGGCTATCAATTCACGGCCGTCGGCGGTGTTCAGCGCGGTTTTTGGCGGCGCGGAGGATTTTTCGGGCACGCTGTTTTTCGTCTTTCTGGTGGTGGCGGGGTTGTTCGTCATTTTGGAGGCGTGGGCGATCTGGGTGGGTGTGCGGCTGTCCACGCGTTTGACGGGCGCGGTGAACCAGCTTTATGAAGGCACGCGGCGCGTCATTCGCGGCGACTTCCGGCATCGCATTCCGGGGAACCATCAGGATCAACTGGGCGAGTTGGCGAATTCGTTCAACCAGATGACCGGCAATCTGGAACGGCTGTTTGTTGTCGAAAAAGAAAAGGAACGCTTGCAGACCGAGGTTGAAATTGCGCGCGAAGTGCAGAGCCAGCTTTATCCGAAAGACGCGCCGCCCATGCGCGGGCTGCAACTGACGGTGGTTTGCGACCCGGCGCGCATGGTTTCGGGCGATTATTACGATTACACCGAAGTAGGCACCGACCAGCTTGCTTTTGCCATTGGCGATGTGGCGGGCAAAGGAATTTCGGCGGCGCTGCTGATGGCTACGCTGCAGGCGGCTTTGCGGTCGCAAGTGGCGCATGCGGAGGCCACGCACACCTGCATGAATTCGGCCAGCGTGATTACGCAGTTGAACAAGCAGATTTGGGCGCATACAGCGCCGGAAAAATACGCCACGTTCTTTTTTGCCACATTCGACCAGCCCAGCCAGACGCTGACTTACACCAACGCGGGGCATCTGTCGCCGCTGCTGCTGCGCAAGGGCGAGTTCACGGCGCTTGATTCCAACGGCACCGTCGTGGGCGCTTTTCCCTTCGCGAAATACGATTCCAGCAGCCTGGTGATGCAGCCGAACGATCTGCTGGTTTGCTACACGGACGGGATCACGGAGCCGGAAAACGCATACGGCGAGGCGTTTGGTGAGGAGCGGCTGATGGATCTGGTGAAGAAGCATTCGCATCAGGCCGACAGCGAGATTTTGCGGATTGTGCTAGACGCGGTGCGAAGCTGGACCGGGACGGCGGAATTGTTCGATGACATGACACTGCTTCTGGCGCGCGGAGTCCAACTGACATGACGATTCTGACCGCGGCCGAGATGCGTGAGGTGGACCGGTTCACCATTGAAGCTGGCATTCCGGGCTTGATTTTGATGGAGAACGCGGGATCGCGCGTGGTGGATTTTCTGCGTGAGACGTTCGCGCCGCTCGCGAGCCAGCGAGTGGTGGTGATTTGCGGCAAGGGGAACAACGGCGGCGACGGGTTTGTGGTGGCCCGGCAACTGTTCACGCGCCGGCTTTGCGCGGCGCTTGAGGTGATTGAGGTTTTCGACGCGGCGACGCTGACGGGTGACGCGCTGGCGAACCGCAAGATGCTGGCGGCTTGCGGGTGTCCGGTGAGCCGCGATTTGCCCAAGCAGGCGCAGATTGCCACGGTAGTCGTCGATGCGGTTCTGGGAACTGGATTGGGTGGTGCGGCGAGAGGTCCGGCGCTGGATGCGATTCGCGCGATCAATGAATTTTTTCCGCTGGCGAAGCGCGTGGCGGTGGATATTCCCTCGGGATTGCCGTCGGACGAGTCAAAGCCAAGAGGCGAATTTGCCGCGGCGGATTTTACAGTCACGTTTACGGCGGCGAAATTGAGCCAGTGCCTGCCGCCTATTTACCAGCATTGCGGGCGGCTGACGGTGTTTCCTATCGGGACGCCGCCGGCGTTTTACGATTCAAAGCCAATCCGGCTGACGACGCCGGATGATCTTCGGCCTTTGTTTGTGAAACGAACTCCAGATTCAAACAAAGGCATGTATGGGCATGTGTTTGTGGTGGGCGGTTCGTTTGGCAAGAGCGGCGCGCCGTCCATGTCGGGATTGGGTGCGCTTCGCAGCGGGGCTGGCCTGGTGACGGTGGCGGTTCCTAAGGAAATATTGACCGCGGTGGCGGCGTACCGGCCGGAATTGATGACGGAACCTTTGGAAACGGTTGATTTCCAGCGCGCGACGGTTCTGGCGATTGGGCCGGGGCTGGGGACTTCGAGCGAGACAGTTCGTTTCGTAAAGCAGCTTTATGCTGAATCGCCGGTTCCGGCGGTGGTGGATGCAGACGCTTTAAATGCAATGGCCGGCGATTTGGGGCATACGGACAAGATAAGGATTCTGACTCCGCATCCGGGCGAGATGGGCCGCCTGCTGGGAATCAGCACCAAAGAGGTCCAGGCGGACCGGCTGGGGCATGCGCAGAATCTAGCGAAGAAATCCGGCGCAACGATTGTGCTGAAGGGGGACCGGACCGTGATTGCCTTTCCGGATGGCGAAACGTGGGTGAATCCGACTGGTTCGCCTTCGATGGCGACCGGCGGAACCGGCGATATTCTGACGGGCATGACGGCGGGACTGGTGGCGCAGCATCCGAAGGAGTGGGAGCGCGCGGTTTGCGCGGCGGTCTGGCTGCATGGGCGTTGCGGCGAATTGGCGGCTCGCGATTTGGGAGAAGAGTCGACACTGGCGACCGATCTGCTTACCTATTTGCCTGAGGCGATGAATGAATTGCGTCCGTGAGTTTGAGACGCATTCGGACGAAGAGACGCAAGCGGTTGGGCGTGAGATTGCGGCGCTGCTGCCGAAGCAGGCGGTTGTGCTGTTGATTGGTGATTTGGGCGCGGGGAAGACCACGCTGACCAAGGGGATTGTGGAAGGACGCGGTGCGGCTGCGGCGGATGAGGTTTCGAGCCCCACGTTTACTCTGATTCATGAGTACGGTGAGCCGGTGAGCGTTTATCATGCGGATTTGTACAGGCTGGAAACGGCGGAACAGGCGCGGCGGCTGGGATTGGAAGAGCTGTTCGACCGGGAGGCGCTGGTGCTGGTGGAGTGGGGCGAACGGTTTTTGGAGTTGTTTCCGGAGGTTCGGTTTGAGATCCGCCTGAGTCATGCGGGCGAGGAACGGCGGCGCATTATTTTGTCGGAGGTTGGTTGATCTCGAGGTTGCTTTTTAGTACCTCAGTCAAGAGTTCGGGCAGACTGATGCCAGGCATCCGCGGCTCTTTTGGAGTAATGTTCCCAGACACTTTGTTCAATCGCGGTGGTTCTTCTGCTTCGCTGTGTGTTCAGTTTTTTGATCAGGCTTGAATCTCAGCAACCATCTTACGCGGCGGATTGTCTACCAGCCGGCTTGATGCATTCGTTCGGAAATGCGGGCGCCGTATTTGGGTTTCTGGCCGGGTTTCCAGTGCAAGGGAGCGGGCAGCACTTCGGCCAGCTTGATGGCCTGGTCGCGGGTCAAGGCGGAAGCGGGCACGGAAAAATAGATTCGCGAGGCCGCGTCGCAGCCATAGATTCCTGGGCCGTATTCGATCACGTTGAGGTACAGTTCCAGGATTCGATTCTTCGAGAGGATCAATTCGGTCATAGGCACCATTGACATCTCGACCCCCTTGCGGATCAGGTTGGGCGAGGTGCTGAGGAACAGGTTGCGCACCAGTTGCTGGGTGATGGTGGATGCGCCGCGCCTCCGGCCTTCGCCCAGATCCTGTTCAAATGCCTGGCCCATTTCGCGCCAGTCGAAGCCGTGGTGCTGATAGAAGCGGGTGTCTTCAGCGGCGATGGCGGCGTGCTGCATGTTGGGCGAAATTTGTTTCAGCGGGACAAAATGGTAATGCCTGGGGTGTGCGTTGCGCTCGATTTGGACAGCGGTGGTGGGCGGATCTACCCAGCGCAGCATTAGCAACAGCAGCGCGACCAGCAGATAAAAGGCCGCTATCAGGCTGAGCAACCAGTAGGCGAGGCGTCTGAAGAGCGGTTTCTTCTTCTTTTTGCGCGGCTTCAAGTCAGGCTCGATTAATCATGAAGGTCGCGGTGCTTTCGAAGAAGCTCTTCAGCACGGCGGCGGGTTCAGCGGGCAGCGGCACTTGCTCAAAGGCTTTCGTCATCAACTGCATCCAGCGGTCGCGGCCGGCTTGTTCAATGGCGAAGGGCGCGTGGCGCATGCGCAGGCGCGGATGGCCGCGCTCTGCGATGTAGCTGTCGGGGCCTCCGAAGCGATAAATCAGAAAGTCGCACAAACGTTTTTCGGCGGCGGCCATGTCGCGGCCTTTATACATGGGTCCGAGAATGTCGTCTGCTGGTATCTGTGCATAAAAAGCGTGGATGAGCTGGCGAAAGCCATCTTCACCGATCGCCGGGTAGACTTCGTATTCTTCCAAGTTTCTATTGTTGCGCGAAGCTATGAAAGTGAGCACAGCCAAACAGCGCATTGCCGCGGTCGCGATTGTGGTGAGGGATTATGACGAGGCCAAGGATTATTATTCACGGATATTGGGTTTCGATGTCGTTGATGATCGACCGATGGGCGATGGCAAGCGCTGGGTTGTGGTTGCTCCGCCGGGTTCAGAGATGCATCTGGTGCTGGCCAAGGGGACGAATGCTGAGCAACTGAGCCGGGTGGGTAATCAAACCGGCGGGCGGGTGTTTTTGTTCCTGCACACGGATGATTTTTATCGGGATTATGCGGCGTACCGGGAGCGCGGAGTGGTGTTCCGCGAATTGCCGCGGGAGGAGGTCTATGGGACGGTGGCGGTGTTTCAGGATTTGTATGGGAATTTGTGGGATTTGATTGAGCGCTCTCACGCTGGTTCTTCGTAACCGGGGCTATTTCGGAGTGCGCCGCGGGCGTACTTGGCCAGCAGCATCAGGCGCGTGACGGGATTCTGAATCGCGTCAGTCTCGGCGCGCCATTGCGGGTCTCCGAACCAATATTGGCCGCAGATATCTTCTAGTTCTTCGCGCGATTCGGGATTTTTCCACGCGAGCCAGGACAGTTTGTGAGCTTCATCGGTATGGCCAAGTTTGAATTCGGATCTGATGAGGGCCAATAGCAAGTCGGGACTGTCTGTTGATTGGGCTTTGCTTTCCAGATCCCGTCGTGCGTTCTCTGTCCAGGGAAGAAGCAGGGCCAGTCCGGTTGGGTCGTCGGTCGAACGCGCAATTTTGAGGGCGCGGCTGGGATCGGTTTGAGCCCAGGTTGTGATGAAGCGGGCGATGCTACGTTCGAAAGCGCGCTGCACCAAATCCGGTGTGTCGCGCCCTGGAGAGGCAGCGACGGCAGCTCTCCAGGGCGCGTTGTCGATGGGCAGGACGGGGAGCCCTTGCACGTGAGGATAGCGGCGGCGCAAGGTTTGGCCTAGGGCGCGGTCGGCTTCGTCGACGAAGGGAAGCAGTTCGTAAATGTGCGCATCGAGTTCTGACTCGAGATGGACGGTTGTTTCGGGCAGGAAGTATTCGAAGTACATGCGGCCTATGGGCGGGGAGCTTTCTGCTCCGGAAATGCCGGCGTGAACGGCAGCGAGACGCTGCTGACGCGTGGCGATAGGCCAAGCGGCGCGCAAGAAACGGATATAGACGTCTTGTGTTCGATGAAGGGGATGGGTGCTTGGCATCTGATGGACTGCTTCGGTGAAAAGGGCTTGGGCGGTGCGGCGGTCGACTTGCGCTACCTTGGGAAGCAGCGTTGCCATGGCCGCGTAAGGATATTCGCCTGTGAGCGCGGTGAATGCGGCTAAACGCCGGATGACGGGAAGTGAGCGCAAGCCGTTCTTGGCCCATAGACGCGGAAACAGATGGCGAGAGAGATCGACGCGGGGGTCTTCGGAGAGCGCATGGGCGGGGCTGGGTTCCAACTGAGGGAAGCGCTCAGCGGCGGCCTCCGGGTCTGATAGCGACAGCACGGTCAGCGCGTTCTTTCGCTGGGCGGCGCGAAACATTTGCTCTTCCGGGTCGGGCAGGCTGGTGGTGGCGCATTCGTACATCTCGATGGCCCAGTCGGCTGAGGTTTGGCGGCTGACGGCGGTGGCGGCTATGGATAATTCGTAGAGGAGGTCGACGCGGTCCGAGGGGCCGAGTTCTTGTGACTGGGCGTGGATGGCGTTGAGGAGGGCTTCGGGGGAAGGTACGGGACTTGGAAGCTGCGCTCTCAGATGGCCGCTAACCGCAAGGCAGATGAGAAGAGCAAGGGATGGGATGCGAGTGGTGGTTGCCTTTGCCCACGCGGTGGTGGAGACCCAGCCGAGGAGCAGGATGAAGGCGCCGCAGGCGCTCATGAGCCACCAGATGGGGTGGGTGGCGCGTGTGAAGTCGAGCCCGCGGGCGTGGCTGGTGGTGACGACGGTGCCGGCGATGGCGACGCCCAAGGCAGATCCGACCTGGCGGCCGGTGGAGGCGATGGCGGCGGCGACGCCGGCTTGGGAGAGCGGCATGCCCGCTACGGCGTTGTTGGTGATGGCCGGGTTGACCATGCCGAGTCCCACGCCGAAGAGCAGGTAGGCGGCCAGCAGCATGGCGATGGGTGTAGTGAGGCTGAGTTGCGTCAGGATCAGGGTGCTGAGCAGGAAGCCCGCGCCCGCGCTGAGCACGGAGGGGCGCGAGCCGTAGCTGCCGACCAGGCGGCCGGACAACGGGGAACAGAGCATCATCATGATGGCCAGAGGCAGGGTGCAGAGGCCGCTTTGAAAGGCCGAGAGGCCACGCATCTGCTGGAGGTAGAGCGCGTTGAGAAACAGAAATCCGGCGAAGCAGGAAAAGGCACTGACGCCCAGCAGCGTGGCCGTGCTGAAGGGAACGCTGCGAAAGAAGCGCAGGTCGAGAAGCGGTTCGGCGCGGCGAGGTTCGTAGAAGATAAACGTCAACAGGGCGGTGGCGGCAACGGTGAACAACGTGAGAATAAGCGGAGATTTCCAGCCATGACGCGTGCCCTCGATGACGGTATAAGTGAGAGAGGCCAGGACCAGAAAGACGAGGCTCTGTCCGACGGGATCGAAGGCGCGGGCGCGCGGGGCTTTTGATTCAGGAACGAAACGGGCGGCAAGTGCGATGGCGAGCAGTCCGATGGGGATGTTGATCCAGAAGATGGAGCGCCAGCCAATGGATTCGGTGAGCGCTCCGCCGATGAGCGGGCCGATGGCGAGGGACCCGCCGGAGACGGCTCCCCATAGCCCGACAGCGCGGGCGCGGGATTTTGGCTCCGGGAAGGCGTTGGCGATGATGGACAGAGCAACGGGGTTGAGCATCGACGCGCCGAGTCCTTGCAGAGCGCGGAACGCGACGAGCTGATGGATGGAGTGCGCCAGGCTGCACAGGAATGAGCCCGCGATGAACAAGGTGAGACCGATTTGGAAGACGCGGCGACGGCCGAAGCGGTCGGACATGGAGCCGGCGAGCATCAGAAGGCTGGCGACGACGAGAGTGTAGGCGTCGAGGATCCATTGGAGGCCGGAGAGGGTGGAGCGGAGGTCGTGCTGGATGGCGGGTAGGGCGACGTTGACGATGGTTACGTCCATTCCGACCAGGAGGAGGCTCATGCAGCAGATGGCGAGGATGAGGTCGGGATGCGTGGGGTTTGCGGTGGTGTGTTTGGCTTCGGCGGGGGTGGTGGGGTTGGGCAATGCTGATCTAAGGTTAACTTGTGGACGGTGGGGCGGTCGACGACGATAGAAAGTATGGCGTCCACTCCCATTAGGCCTGACACAAAGCCTGAAGAGATCGATCCTGAAACAGAACGGATCATCAATGAGCGTCTGGCTACGTTCGATGAGGACGTGAAGACCGCATCGCCGTGGGCTGAGGTAGAAGCCCGTTTGATGAAAAGGCTGAATATCCAACAAGCACGTTGAAACCGGTCGTACTCACTGGCGTTGCGGAAGCCGACGTGGAGCGCGTCGCGCTCCGGTATGAGGAGCGCAAGGAAGGTCTTAGTGCTGACTTTCTTTTCAGAGTAAGGGAGGCCATCGGACCGCGCTCCAGATTAGTCAGGTTCATTGCGTTGTCAGTGCGGCTAAACTAGAATCGGGGTTCCAGGTTCTTCCATGTCTGACACGAATGCATCCGCCGCTTTGCCCCAGGTTAGCAAGAGGTATAACACCGAAGCCGTTCTCGGACAGGGCGGCATGGGGGTGGTGTACCGGGCGTATGACAGCGTGACCAAACGGCCGGTCGCGATTAAGACGATGTGGGGCGATCTGGAAGCGGGGTCGCTGGAACTGTTTGAGCGTGAATGGACGGTTCTGGCAAGGCTTTCGCACCCGAATATTGTCGACATTCTGGATACGGGTGAGTTCCAAGAGAATGGCCAGCGCAAGCCTTATTTCGTAATGCCGCTGCTGCCGGGCAAAACGCTAGACCAGATTATTAAGACGGAAAGCCAGCGCCTGACGGTGGAACGGGTGGTGGAGATTATGTGCCAGGCGTGCCGGGGATTGCAGGCGGCGCATGATCAAAACCTGGTGCATCGCGATTTGAAACCAAGCAACATCTTTGTGATGGAAGATGACACGGCCAAGATTATCGATTTTGGCGTGGCGCATCTGGCGGATTCGCGGTCAGTGACGGGGATTAAGGGGACGCTGCAATACATGGCGCCGGAGCAGGCGGATATGTCGAGCCCGGTGTCGGCGCGGTCGGATATTTTTTCGCTGGCGGTGGTTTGTTATGAGGCTCTGACGGGGCGGAAGCCATTCGCGCGGCGGACAGAGGGCGACACGATTGACGCTATTCGGACGCATATTCCGCCTCCGGCTTCGGAGATTAACGGCGCGGTGAATAACCTGGTGGCGCGGACGGTGCACAAGGCGATGGCGAAGCAGCCGTGGCACCGGTTCACCTCGGCCAAGGAGTTTTCGGACACGCTGCAGAGGGCGCTGCGCAATGAGACGATTGAGCGCTTTGACCCGGCCAAGATTCAGCCGCGCATTGAAAGGGTGAAGAAGGCTTATAACGACGGCGATAACCAGTTTGCGATGGAGATTCTGAGCGAACTGGAATCGGAAGGGCATATTGATCCGGATATGCCGGTGCTGCGGATGCAGATTGAGCAGTCGATCCGGCAAAATAATATTCGGCAGTTGCTGGAAAATGCGCGCACGCGCATGGAGGGTGAAGAGCATCCGCTGGCACTGCAAAAGCTGGGCGAGGTGCTGGCGCTGGATCCGAATAATGCGGACGCGCTGACCATGCGCGCGCAGATTGAACGGCAGCGCAGCGAGAAGCAGATTGAAGGATGGTTCCGGCTGGCGGAAGAGCACCGGCAGAATCAGTTATTCAGCCAGGCGCGGCAGAGTTTGCAGGAAGTGCTGAACATTGACAGCACGAACACGCGGGCGCGCACGATGCTGGCCGAGATTAGCCAGAGCGAGCAGGAGATTGTGAAGTTTCGGGAGGAGAAGCAGCGCTTGTATGAAGGCGCGATGGCTTCCTACCGGAATGGCGAGATCAGTTCGGCGCTGAGCAAGCTGGAGCGCGGACTGGACATTGCGCGGCGGCCGGACGGGCGGACTCTGACCACGGAACTGGACGCGCAGTATCAGAGTTTCTACAACCAGGTTCGGTCGGAACGGGATGCGGCGCGGACTGCTTATGCCGAGGGGCGGAAGTGCCTGGAAGATAAGAACACGGTGCGGGCGCTGGAGATTTGCCAGGAGAATCTGCAGAAGCATCCGAACGATCCGATGTTTCAGGCGCTGAAGCTGGAAGCGGAGGAACTGGAGCGGCTGGAACGGTCGGCTGCGATTGCGGAGGTGAACCGAAGGACCGATTCCGAGCCGGATCTTGATAAGAAGCTCAACCTTATTAAAGAAGCCAGTGAGCGGTTTCCAAATGAGCCGCACTTCCAGTCGTCGCTGAAGCTGATTAAGGACCGGCGCGATCTGGTGAACTCCATTGTCGCGCGGGCGAGACAGTATGAGGAGCACGGCCAGTATGCGGAGGCGACAAACCAGTGGGACATCCTGCGCAATATTTATCCGGTTTATCCAGGGCTGGAGTTTGAAATAGAACGTTTAGCGCGGCACCGCGAGGAACATGCGCATGCGGAAGCCAAGGCGAACTGGATGGAGCGGATTGACGGGCACTTCGCGTGCGGTGAGTATGCGAAGGCGCGGGATGTAATTCAAGAAGCGCTGAAGAATTTCCCGAACGACAAGGAACTGGAAGGCCTAGGTTCACTGGCGGAACAAGGGGTCCGGCGCAGCGCGGAGGCCGGGGTTTTACTGGTGCAGGGGCGGGAGTTGTGCGCGGCGAAGAATTATTCCGAAGGTCTGGATGCGCTGCGAAGGGCGGAACGGCTGGACCCGCGCAATTCAGCGATACGGGCGATTTTGCTGACGTGTCTGGTTGAGCATTCGCGGGAACTGATTACGAAAGACTGGCGCGCGGCTGAGCCGCTGATTCAGGAAGCGAGCGCGCTGAACGCGGAAGACCCGGTAGTGCGGAGCTTGAATTCGCTGCTGGAATCTAACAAGCGGCAGGAGGCTATTAACAATATCCTGGTTGAGGCGCGCGGGTTGCAGGCGGCGGATGATATTCCGGGCGCCCTGAAGAAGGTGGAAGAGGGGCTGGCGGAGTACCCGAATGAGGTGCGGCTGACACAGTTGCTGAATACTTTGCGCGCTGCATCGGCGGCGCGGCCGGATGTGAGTTCGGCCGTGACGATGGCTGCGCCCCCCGTGCAACGGGAGGTTGTGGAACGGAAGGCGGCGGGAGTAAAGTCGGCGGATCCGGTTATTGAAAAGCCAATTTCTGAGAAAGCCGTTCCGCCTCCAGTGAAGCCGGCCGTGGCGCCGCCTGCTCCAGCCGGTGGCAAGAAAAAGACGCCTTGGGGATTATGGGCGGCGCTGGCGGGCATTCTGCTAATTGCCGGCGGGGTGCTGTATCCGTTCCTGTTTAAAAGGAAGCCGGCAGTGAACACGGACGGCGGTGTGGCAGCGGTTGCAGGCGTGAAGGTGAACCTGACGGCAAACCAGCCGGGCGCGACGTTCAAGGTAGATGGGGTGGCGGTGGGCGCTTCCACGCTGCTGAATCCGGGTGAGCATACCGGTGAAGCAGATTTGGATGGTTATGCCCCCGATGTTCATCCGTTCACGGTGAGCGCGACGAGTGCGTCGCCGGTGACAGTTACATTTTCGCTGACTCCGGCGCTGCCGCAATTGTTTTTCAGCTCAGGCTTGGAAAAGGGGAGCGTGGTAATTGATGACGCTGCTCCGGTTGATTTGCAGGAAGGCGCGTTTAATAAGAGCGATCTTCCGCTGGGCAACCATCATGTGCGCGTCCTTGATGCCAAAGGCGGCGAGATTTTGTCTTTCTCCTTTGAAGCACAGCCGAAGCAGATGATTAAGCTGACGTCGCCGCTGAATACGCATGGGGCGTCGGGGATTGCCGTGAGTTCGCTGGCGGGGGCAGCGCAGATTTACGCAACGGCAGGATTAAAGGGCGGCCCAGCGGGGCAACCGGCGGCAGCGATTCCGCCCGAGGGATTGGCTGTGGCGGCTGCGAATCCGCCGCAGCATGTTTCAGTAACGGATGGTACAAAAGCGCGCGATGTCAGTCCGGATGCGTCTCCACTGCCGATTTTATCGGTGACGCTGAACGGCGGCGCGGAGAAAATCGCGGTCACGGTGACGGCGAATGTGCCGGATGGCACGGTGTCGATCAATGGTGTGGAACTGAAGAAGAAGATGGCGAATGGCACGCGCTTTATCCCGCTGGTGCCGGGCACCTATAGCGTAGTGGTTTCGCATGACGGCTATCAACCGGCAGAGGGGCAGCAACTGGTGATTAAGCCGGGCGACCAGGCAAAGCATCTGGAATTTACCTTGACTCCGGTGGCACGGATGGCAACACTCGATGTGACAGGCGCGCCGGCTGAAGCGGCGGTGTTTCTGGATGATGTGCGCGCGGGAACCGTCAATGCAGCGGGCGGGTTCACGAAAGACGTGAATCCGGGAGCGCACACGGTGGTGATTCGCAAGGCGGGGCTGGACGATTTCAAGGTTTCGCACGATTACAAAGCAGGTGAGACGACGCATGTGCCCGTGCAGATGCATGCGGTGAGCACGTCGCTCGCTTTGCGGGTGACACCGGCAAACGCGAAGATTACCATCAAGCATGAATCGGATATCTTCACGCCGCAAAATGGGCAGAACGCGACATTGGCGCCAGGGACTTATTCGGTGACGGCGACAGCCGACGATTTCAAGACACGAACGGAGAATATTCAGGTGGAGGCGGGTAAGCCGCTGACGATTGATTGGGCGCTCCAACCGGTGGTGAAGGCGGTGGCTGCTCAGTTTCCGTTTGCCAACGAGAAGGAATGGACGCCGGACAACGGGTGGATTGTGCATGCGGGCGACGGTATCAGCGTTTACACCGGCGCGCTGGGGGCGCATACCGTGGATATTGAAAAGCGCAAAGGCCGGATGGGGATTGGCGTGAAGAAGATTGTGTTCCGGGCGGATTTCACGGGGCCGGGCGATTACACGCAGTACAGTCTGGATGGGAAAACGCTGACGAAGACGGTGGTGGCTGGCGGCAAACAGCAGGGTGAGCCGGTGAAGCTGCAGTTTGGCCAGGAAAATGGGGAGACGATTCGCATGGGCATTGAATTGTCGCCGACTTCGTTTGTGGTGAAGAATCGGGCTGGCGACGTGATTGACAGTATTAAGAAAGGGAGCGTGGGACGGTTTGCTTTTGTGGGCGAGGTGATGGTCCATATTGTGCCGTAGACGAGGCGACAGAGTGGCAGACAGCGGACGTGATGCTCAGCCAATCAGACGATCAACGGTTACGCGGCGGCCGGTTCCAGCAGTGGCTCAGGCTCGACCCAAAATATAAGCCGCAGATTTGCAGCCAGGTCTACGACTCGGCGGAATTTACCAGCCTTAACTATTGGCTGGAAATCGTCTTCTCGGCTGGCATCGCCACTTTCGGGCTGGTATTGAACAGCCCGGCGGTCATCATTGGCGCAATGCTGATTTCGCCGTTGATGGGTCCAATTATGGCAACGGGATTGTCGCTGGCGGTTGGGGATTTGTACCTGTCCATCAAAGCGGTTGGGAACTTAGTGGCGAGCATCGCACTGGCGATTGGTCTTTCAGCGCTTTTTGTTTGGCTGCTGCCTTTTCACTCCGCCACCAGCGAGATTCTGGCGCGAACCAACCCCAATCTGCTGGACCTTGGAATTGCATTGTTCTCCGGGCTTGCAGGATCGGTGGCGGTTTCGCGGTCAGGCGGAGC
>Ga0116231_10006345_pt1 | contig 22640 bp, 11 predicted proteins | sample S1TSphgellanicum_2_FD_89695 | JGI IMG/M metagenome (GOLD analysis project Ga0116231, IMG submission 89695) | Host-associated microbial communities from peat moss isolated from Minnesota, USA - S1T2_Fd - Sphagnum magellanicum MG | ecosystem: Host-associated > Plants > Peat moss > Unclassified...
AAAAAAAAAAATATTAAAAAACACAAAAAAAATATTAAAAGAATAGTGTTCCCCCCCCCCCCCCCCCCCCCCCTATCCAATTGTTGTTAAAAAATTATGTATTTACTTCGTGAAAATTGGGGTGCTTTGAAATAAATAATTATTAAAAAAGTCTCATTGCCATCTATGATAGCAAGTTGTTTGAAGAAAGCTAATTAAGGTGCCTAAAACTGAATTTTAGTTTATATCAAAAACTCACTATCATTAATGACATTATGTATTTTTTAAAAAATTCTAAAACATTCAAAATTCATTGCTGTTAACAAATGGTTAAATTTGAAAAAAAATCATGGCACCTTTGACAAAGAATTTTTTTTAAAACCTAATTGTTGCTAATGATAGTTATAAATAAATTTGAAAGAAGTTACAAGGCACCTTTTGACGAGGGGGAGGAAAAGACCCATTGTGGTCAACAACACTAGGTTAGTTTACCCAAAAGAATATAATAATTATATTAATTAATAAACTAATAAATTTTTAAAACAATTATCATGGGGTGGGTGTTAGCATAGTAATGGTAATATAGTTAAGACATTTTTAAAATAATGGCATTTAAAACCATAGCCATGAAATACATCTATAATGGAATTTACATTATATTATTTCACAAATGTTATATATATATAATTATATTGTGGGTCATGAAGCTCTAGTTAATTAAAATTATGAAACAAAAATCCATAATAATTTTATGATAAAATAGAACATTCATCCATAATTTTGATGGAAGTTCTATTTATTAAAAAATGTACTAAATGCAATTTTTCATCCATCCATTAGATGAATGAAAAAAATTCATCCATAATGAAGATGAATGCTTACATTCATCCCCATGTTTGCTTCTAGGTTAACTGGTATAACATTCATTTTATAGTTAAATTCTTAGGCTTTATTTGCATGTGTATAGGGGAAAAATCATTTTACCATCCCAAGTTCCAATTCTAGGTTTTAGACTTAGGCTCTAGGCTCATGTGGTAGGTTGCCTTTCTATTGCAACTATCATAGATTTGGAACATGACCTTGAATTGCCAAAATCCACTATGAAGAAACAAAAATATGAACTACACCATAAATTTTAGGATGTTTGGGTAGCACGATTGCCATGAATGCAATCTATCATTGATGGGGATGGTTTGGTGAGTTTTATAAGGTGTAAAGTTTGTTCAAAAATTGAAGGTAGAAATAACTTACTAATCCCCAAGCTTGATTTCTTGTTAAAACATTCAGGGAAGAGGAAAGCTACTTTTGTTATTCTTGGGGTGAAAGTTAGAGAGTTCTATAAGAATAAAAAATGTGCACATGCAAAAAATCAAGTTTTGTTTACCCAAATCCTTACTAATTCTATTCTCCAACTTGTTATTAATCAAGGTTTGGCTTTTAACAAAAGAAAATTTGTCTAGTTTGCTATAATTTTGTACTTGTTATCTTGTGGCAAACCCATTACAAATTTCAAGAATATGAAATCTCTTTTTGAATTTTTGAAAGTTAAGCATTGTCCAAAAAAACATTGGTTTGATAACGTAGGTTGGGGTATGGTTTAGGCTCTCCATACCATTGTCATGCAAGTTATGAAGCTGGTATTGCATAAGGCTAATGTGTTTGTTTTGTCTTTTGATGAGGTTACTTCAATTGACAACTAATCTTGGCTTTCAATCCATGCATATACTATTTAAAACTAGACAAAGGTCCCTATGTTATTGTTTTTAGAACTTGCAATTGATGGCTTTAATGTAGCTAACTTGACTATAATCATTACATAAGGAATTTTTGTTAATGGAGGTATTTCAATCCTTGATTTCATTTCCAAAAAATTAATATCTTTTGGTGCTAATGATGTTATTGTATTCTAGGGTTTCCGCACAAGTGTTACTATCCAACTCCAATCCCAATTTGCTCCATTCATGATTGGTGTTCATTGCATGGTGCATCGGACAAACCTAGCTGTCCAAACCTTTTCTATTCCACTTGTGGTCAGTCATCTTGAGGTAGTCATGTAATCACTATATAAATATTTCTCTAGCTTTCCAAAAAGGCATTTGGCACTGGTTAAATTGGGGAAGATCATGGAAATAAAGGGCTTGAAGATCTTAAACAATGTCAAGACACGTTGGATTTTTATGTCAAGTCCATTTAGACAGGTGTTATAAGAATATTGTCCATTATTGCCAAAAATGGCATTTGATAGCCCTACAATCCAAGCTTTTTCCCTCAACTTGGAACATCTAACTAATGTTGAGGCTCTCTTGAGCCTTGCTTGTATTGTTCCTCTTTTAAGCATTGTGAAGAATTTGATTAAGCTTGCACAAGCTCGAGATGTTTTTGTCATTGATTTGGTGCAAGTAATCAAATTGACCCAAGTAGAATTACATGAAATGTTATTGGATCCTTTATTACTTTCAAATATGATTCATTTGCATCTTTCTAGACTCTTGCGAAAGGTAAGCATGAAACAATTTGAATGAGATGGTTTACAAATTTGAATAGTGGCATTGATCACTTGGCATTTGAATGCCAAACAAGCCACATTTGAGCAGAAGCTCGTGATTTTAACACCAAGGTGAAATGGTATGTGACAAAGGACATTTTTGAAGCAATTGTGGCAGGTGTGAAGTTCCGATGTTTGGAAACATCTTCAAAAGTAGTGGTTGAACTACACACATGTTTTCCAATACATGAGTTACATGAGGCATTAGGTATTGTGTATCTTCACTACTGGTTGTTTGATGATTATGATGAATCATTCAACACCCATTTGAATGTTTTGAAGGCTTTCTTTTGTACCCCAAAAAAATAGGGGTTGCTGAACATGTGGTTCTTGAAGTGTTGTGTGCATCTACTCTAGATGTGCAAAAGTCCATGTTCAAAATTACAATGAAAAGTAATGCCAAGGCTACTTTGGGCCCTCTTAATACTATCAACCCCTTGACCAAAATGTGTAGGATCATCTTTCATTTTATTGTCCTATCTCGCAACATTTCAAAGTATGTGAAATTAACACAAATTGCCATGATTCAAGTGTTGGGTTCAATGGAAGATGAACAAGTATTCAATAACCTAAATTTCATCAAAACTAAGATTTGTAATCAATTGATTGACAACTTGGCTTTGTGTGTTCACATGTTTGGGCAATCATTTTTTATAATGCACAATTTTTTTTACATGAAGTTGTGGGGATTTGGTAATTAGAGAAGTGTTGATATGCCTTGAATGCTTAAAGGATCTTTCATTGTAGGTTGCCTAGTGCAAAACAAGCTTTGGGTTGTTGTTTTGTTTTTATTAACTACATTATGATTCTATTGTTTTTGTTGGGTTTTTAACTTGTTATATGTGAATGGGGAACAAAATTTTCATGGATTTAATATTCCTTTGTTTTTATGATCCCCATTAATTTAGTGACCACTCCCTTCCAAGTTCTTGAATATGTTTTCTTTTTGCGTTTAAAAACATTATTAACTTACTGGTTTGTAGGAAACATTATGTTGTAGTGGGTTGAATTTTTATGACTAGGGTTCAATCCCCCCATAATGTGATTTGATGAAGACTTAAAACTTTTTTAAACTGTGCCATGTTACATCTAGGCAAGTTTTCATTGTTGGCTCACCACTTGAGCCAATTTTGAATGCAACCTTAGATGATGATTGCTAGAGATTTCTATTGCCACCCCTTTATGTTGCCAACAATATTCATAAAGATCAAATTTTCTTTTGCCAAATTTGCACTAATAATAGAAAAAAATTGCATAATTTTCCTTCACACCTTTGGCATATTCACAAAGTGTGCAATTCTTTCTTTTATATGGTGGCGAATTGTGCAACTTTTCTTTTAAAAAAAAGAAAAAAAACCCCTCCTTCAAACTTTCACACATGAAAGTTAGTGTGGTCTAGTAATTAGGACTTTCCTCCTTTTTGCAAAGGTCTTGCATTCAAACATCATTATCTTGATAATCAATTTGAAAACCAATGAGTGTTCTATTTAAATGCAATTTTAAAGCTAGGTGAATATTTTGAAAATAAAAATTCAAGAATTGGGGTGATTATTAAAAGCTTGTTTAAAAATTAAAATCAATGGTCCTCAAGAAAAAAAATTGAGAATCACCCACCACTAATGAGTATCACCTTCAAGTTATAAAAGAGTGTGCATGTGAAGCCGTGTTTCTCTCCTTCAATTTTGTGATATAGCCTAATTGTTCATAATCCAAAATGACACTTAGCCAAATGTGATTACAAACAAAATATTAAAAGAGAAAAAAACACATTTAAAAATATTGTTCACTATATTTATTGGAAGTTATTATAGGAATATGGCAATCCCCAACCCAAACTTGACAAATTTGGGCCATTGTTGTCATTCTAAACCCTTTGTGTAGGTCAAAATCATATTTTTCAATTAAAAAAAACTCCAAAATTCGCTAAAACAATTTCAGTACAATGGCGAGGAGTGCTTTGGGTGAACCAACACCCACACTAGTATGATGATAAAAACCCTAAATTTTCATAGGTTGCTTCTAACCATGGTAAAGACCTCATATCTAAAATTGAATCAACATCTCAAAGTACACACTTAACATTTCTTGGGTTAAATATGGCCACTAAAAGGCCTCACTCAAGAAGGTGAAGGTATTATTGTAGGTGTTGCTTCACCTTGGCCGGAGTGAATGATCTTGCATTTAATGCAAAATTTTGCCAAAAAGTGAGATTAAAAAGCCAAAATTTGAAAGTAAAGTGATTTTGGAGGTTTTCAATTGTTAGCAATGAAGAATCAAAATAGTAGAATTAGCTATATTTCAATATTTGATTTGTAACATGTAGCCAAAAACATAGAAGGATAATTCAATATTTGTATTTCATAACTAGTTTATAGCTAGATTTGTCAAATCTTCCTAACTAATCATCAATTTTTTTACATCTTCCAATGGATGATCACCACTTTGGTGCAAACACAAATATCATCACACTTATGACTCGTAATCAGCATGAAATAAGTCGCAAAAGATCTAGCTTAAAAAATGAAAAATAGTTATCAATATTTGACAAAAATTATTGAATTACAAATACACACAATACAAAGGTGTACATACTTTTGCATACTTAATCCTTAACTATTGAAATTCTGAAAAGATAAATTTGAAAATTGGCAAACCTCATTTTCTAAAATAAATAAATATTATTCAGCCATAAAAGTGTATGATTATTATCATTCGTACCTCATTGTAGTAGAAATCACCAAATTTTGTATATTTGGTTTTTTTGTAAGTATCCAAAAACATAGAAAGATGATCAAAATATTGCACGTCATAATTTTTATTTTATAGCCAGAATTGGCTAAATCTTTCCAGGGATGGATGACCACCACTTTGGTGCAAACATAGAAAGAAGAAAAATTTCAAGGAAAGAGAGTAAATTTACCCGCCGGATATAAGACATGGTTGCCAGAGTGAAGCTGCTTGTACCCGCCATCGTCATCGTGGTGGCCTTGTGCGGCGCGGCCCGCGTACGCGGTCGTCCCCGCGTTCAACGCAATGGCGTGGGGGCGCATAAGAGGTAAAGGATCCGCTATTAGCGCGGTGATTTCACCGCTTAAATCTTCACGGAAATTGCGCTGTGGTCGCCAACGCGTAGAGCTGCTGCAGCGCTTTAGATCGATTATAAATACACAATGTGTTTGCTTCATGTAAAGGAAGACGTTTTGTGTTGAACTTGGCAATACACGAAGGCGCCCGTCAAGTGTCTTTATAGAACAAGCTCTACGTATTTAGGCCACAGGAGGAGCAATAGCGCGTACCCACTACCTTTTTTGTTCAGAAGAAAGAAGAATTGGGTCTTGTTTGTATTGAGAAAATGTCGCACCATCATCGCCGTCATCACCACCAGCATGGACAAGGTTCTGGTACTCCTTACTATCCCCCTCCCTCGGCGCCCGGCTATGGAGCTGCTGCGGCCCCAGCTTACTATCCCCCTGGACCGCAGCAGCAGCAGCAGATGCTAGCTCCATCCTTCGGGAATCAATCCTACTCCTCCTACAACAACGCTTATGGGTCCGGTGCATACCCTCCTCCCTATGGCGGAAATTCGCAGATCATGGCACCGGTGCAAGGTTTGGGCGGTGCTCCTGGTATGTACCAAGAACAACAGTATCAGCATCTGGTGGCGGAAGAGCACAGGCATAAACAGAACGAACATAGAGCAGGCGTGGCTGCTCTTGGAGCTGCTGCTTTTGCTGCTGTAAGTTTTCTCAAAACCCTAAACTTTTCAGAGGTGTGCGTTGTTGTGCTGGGTTTTATTGCAGTTGTTGTGGTGGGTTTTGCTTACTTTAATGGAATTGGTCAATAGTTTTTTGTTGTCTTCGTCGACGGAGAGAGGAGTGGGTATTGATTATGACGATGGTGATGATGGTGTGTGTGTGTCCCTTTTTGTTTTGTTTTTGCAACAGTATGAACTGCATGAAGAGAAAGTAGATCCTGCACATGCGCATAGACATCACATGGAAGCTCAAGCGGCCGAGGCAGCAGCTCTAGGACTCGGAGGCTATGCTCTATACGAGCATCATCAAGCTCACAAAATCCACAAAGCTGAGGAGCAGATACCTGGCCATCATCATCAAAAGCACGGACACCACCACAACCGTCATCATCATCATGGATTTTGAAACATCATCAACATGACCTTCCGAACAACAATCATCAATGACTGTTCCTGCAATTCTTGAAGCAACAAGGTATTGAACTAAACCTCACACATTGTAAAAAGGAGCTTCAGACAGAGATCAACACAGAGGCAGTAAATTAAATCCTGCACAGTGTAAAGGAGCTTTAGACACAGGGGACACTAAACCCTAAACCCCTAGGGTTTAAACCTTTGTGAAATGATAGGCAATGAAAATGAATGTCCATATATTGGAAGTCTTGGATTGCAATTGTAGACTTAGCAAGTTAGTGAATTCCAGTTGGTTTCTTAGAAATCTTGAGAGTGCAGAAGTACTTTGGAAAAATGGATTTGTGCTAGCTTAGTGGGCAAGTAGGTACAGAATGTAAATGGTTGTCATGTAGGTAGGTAAGTAGGTAAGGCACTTAGTGGTTACTAGCAAGGTGGGTATGTGTATGTGTGGTCAGTACATAGCTATCCACCATGGTTAGAATTTGGGACACGAATGAAAAGTGTTTTTTTTATGCCCGCACTCTGTCTGTCATCTTCCACGGTGCATTGTTGGTTGTGGGAGGATCACTCTTCGCTTCAGCTGGTGCAACCCATGTACTCAGTTTTGTAGCACCAAGACTGACAATAGCCAGAAAGACTCTTACCATGATGCTCGACAATTTGATAACATCCTAGCATGATCTAATGAGGTGTTTTGAACCCCTGGTGATTTGTGACCTACAATCCCAACCATTAGGTGATTGGTTGAATGCATATACCCAACACTTTTAAGTATTAAATCCAGGTTCAAATGTCACATTACTTGGATTTACAACAAGTCTAGTTGATTCGAAGATCTGCTACATGGCAGTTTGTAATCCATCTCATTTTATGTCATTACTGCATAGCTAAACCAAAATTGCATTTAAGATCTTATTATGTTAAGGAATGCAAGTTGTTATGTATGAAGTTGAATGCGGTAATCTCAATTATGTCTAAAAGTAATTAAAATTGATATGAACTTCACAGCATTGAATCTCTTGTATTTTACACCGATGTTCACAACTCCTTGAACATGAGGCAGAGTCAATAATTGGAGAAGTTATGCGAAGAAGTTCCATATGGCTTCAAACTGAATTCTATTAGTTTATGATACCATTAGGTTTGCATAAGGCCTCGAATTAAAGCAATAGAACATCACAAATATAACAAGGAAACTTATTCCAGAAGAAAACATGATCTAGAAGGAAAATGTATTCTATACATATATATACTACTACTATTATTATTATTATTATTATTATTATTTCTCAATTGATGTAGTGGCAGTGGCAGTGATCCAATGATGATTTAGCCAAATTTGGCTATGAACTAAACATGGAAGTCAAATAATTTAAGCACTATTCTAGCATTTCTGGCTACCTGAGGGAATAATGTTACAGAAATCTGGCAACTTGTCAAATTTTGAATAATTTGGGGCTTTCTACTTAATAAAGGCCCGAATTAGATTTCAAAAATCCTTTGTTCAGGTCAAAATCAGATTTTTTAGGTTCAAAATTTGCAAAAATGCGCCAGCAAAAAGAAAAAAACTGTTGTGTTCCTTCTGGAATACATTAGAGACATCTGTAAAGTCACCCTGTCTTCACCCTGCCTTTGGGCCTCCTTTCACCCCCTGACCCCTCTTTTAGTGGTAACCGCAAAGTAAGGAAATTTGATTAAATCTCAGTATGAAATGCTGAAACTCAGTACGAAATGCTGAATCTCAGCATTTAATGCACAAGGTTAGAGAGAAATTATAGTAGCTGTACAGGCAGGAGCAATGAAAATCTATGTAGCAGCAGTGGAGGCGCTCAGGAAAAGAAGATAGACAGGGTGAAACTCAAGAAACCATCAAAATTGATGGTTTCCTGAGTTTCACCCCCCTTGAATGCTAATGTACTTTTTTGCAGTTCTTTTCTGAATCTCGCCCTGTGTATGACCAAACTCAAGGTACTGGTACTGTCTTTTCCTGACTTTATGTATGGATATCTCTATTATTCAAGAGTGTACTTGGAAGCCAACAAATATAACCCAATAAATTGATAATACCAAAATATAGGTTGCTCATGAATCCAATAATTTTAATTACATTCTAATTGAATAGTTAACTAATATTGGTTTTAAACCAAAATACAAGTATCAACATAAGTGCCTAATTGACCCAGCATACTTGACATGTTATTTCAAGTTAAAGGTGATATTATAATTTGCTTAGAATTCTAAAACAAGAATGAACTTTTGTTGCGGGCTCAAAATATTTCACACAAATGCAACATGGAGAGAATTTCTCTCTATCACAAAGATACTAGATTTCTTTCAAGAAAGTTTTTGTAATGAAGGCAGAAGATTATAGTGTAGTGCATCTTGACATAATGGCCAAGAGCCTAGATGCACTTACACAAACTTTCTCTGCACCACAACAACAGCAGCGCATACTAAATTACAAAAAAATTCTGTATTTCCTTTTAAGAAACCTCTTGCTACAGACTGGCATGTAAATTACACCTTTTAACAAGCCCTGAAAATCCACTACTCTAGTACCTTGGCCACTTCAACACATGTCTGTCGAATAATTAATTAATTTTGAATGGTAGTTTACCAAGTTGGAACTCGGTTGGGTTGGAACCAAGGTAGTTGTGATGCATCAACAGGCCCTTATGAAAATGTAAGAGCCTGCCAAGAAACAGAAGATGACCTTCAATGTCAAGAGGGAAGATTACAGATTGAAGGCACCCCTCCAACTACACTGGGAAAGCTCTGATAGATCTTTGCGTGTGGAGAGTTCTTCCAGTTCTCAAACATGGAGAACACACGAGTATGGGAACCTCCATGTCCATAAAAAATCTCTTCTTTTTTACACTCATCAACCAAAATATGTGGAAGAATTGACCAGATTTCTGTTGGACCAAAAGTATGTCAAAGGATTGACCCTATATAAACATATTTTGTGGTTCCCTTTCGGAGCTAAGGAATGGGATTGGCTCGATGGAGCTTCCGGAGGACTTCTTTGTTTGGATGCACCCTTTTCGCTGGCACTAAAAGTAAGGGGTCCACGACCTTTGACACAAATCAGTGCTGTGTTGAATTCCAGTCATTGCTCGGTGCATAGAAAAATCTACTGGGAGCTTCAGGGGGACTTCTTTGTTTGGATGCACACTTTTCCCTGGCACTAAAAGTAAGGGGTCCACCACCTTTGACACGAATCAGTGCTGTGTTGAATTCCAGTCATTGCTCTGTGCATAGAAAAATCTACTGCAAAACACCAGAACAACTCTCGGTCTTCATTTTCTCTGTGGAGATTTTACATAACACTGAAATGAAAGAAGTCTTAGAATTCACTCAACAAGTGCTTCTTGTTTTGTAAGGAGCTCATAGATGCATAGAGTCTAGAGCACTATTTTTGAGAAATTTGCACCAGAACTATTATTATTGTTGCAGTTGTGAGGACAAAGGAGAGCACAAAATGCAGTACCTCAATGAGATTTTGCAGTCATTGAGTTTATTAAAGCCCAGGTCTGCACTGTCCAGCCAGTCTGCAGCAAAGAGGGTAACAACCCACTATAAACTGGTGTTAATCCCTTCACTCTCATTGCTTGCAGCAGGAATGCACATGCTCTCTGATCCATGTACCAGTGAAGACGCTCAAATCCATCAACCACATTGTTTGCACACCAAGAATCGAACATTCTCAGTGATGAAGCAAGTGGCAAGGTAGTAGACATCAAACCACAACACTGCAAATCTAAGTGATCAACAAACCACCTGGGCAATCTGCATTCTTAATCAGGTGTGTGCTGGAGCTGCAATAACACTGAAAGAAATATTGGAGGGAAAAGGTCATGTTCTATATTATGTCTACAATCAGGATTCAGAAAGTCTGGAGTTTTTGTGGAGCACACATGATCAAAGAGATACAAAACACCAGATCACAGTGCCATTCATAACAAACATGAAGCTAAACTAGTAATGTGTTTGATGGATTCAGAGTTCACATCATGATTTCCTGGGTCACAAAAAGGAATCCTTCATGTAGTTTCACACTGATGATGATGATGATAAACTCACTCTTGACAAATCAAAATCTAGCTCAGGATCATCACAGTTCCCCCCAATCTATGTTTGCAAATGTGAGCTCTCAAATTATTTACTTCGTTGTGCAAACTACCATCCAATTTCCTGCAGGAGTGGCACTTGTTTTGCTCCATCAAGTCTCTACTCAATAACACTGCAAACTACTACAAGACAATTCGGAAGCGTTGGGAAGCTAAGATCAAAGCTACACATATATATCTTTGGAATTGCAGAGAAATCTCCACAATGATGACTTGAAGCTAACATTACATCGAATGCAAGTCGTACCCAAGATCAAAGATACAAAACCTGCTGGAACACCCACTCCAAAATCAGGCTGCAGCATTTGTACCATTTGATGCAATGGTCTCAGGCTTACTTGTGGTTGCTTTCCTGGAATAGGAGCGACGGTAGAGAGCATCAACTTGGGTGAGGTAGAAGGTACCAGGCCGCAAAGTAGACTGAGAGCTCACAGGGATGAAATCCTTAGCACCATATCGTGTCTCCATCAGATGCATAGTGCTCACAAAGGTCTTTGGATCAACAACAATGCGGGAGTCAAGTTTCTCGGCAATGCTCATCTTCTCTGCAATCTGAGACACTGAGTAGGGTGTTCGCCCTTGGTAAACCTTGAAAGAAAAGAGACTGGAAGCGAGTCCACTTCCATACGAAAACATCAATAACCTCTTACCATCGAGCATCTCTGTTTTGGTGTGCAGAAGAGTGGCAAGACCTGCATACAATGAAGCACAGTACATGTTGCCGAGTTCTTTCGGCAGCAAGGTCGAGGGTGCAACCTTGGAATCGTATTGCTTTTTGGCAACTTGTTGTGCAACTTTCTCAAGATCGCGGTTCACAAGGCTTTCAGCAAGAGATAAACCTGCAAATGGCTGCAGCTTGCTAGACACATCGGCTTCCACAAAACTGGAATTCCGCACGAAGTCATTGTACACCAATCGGGCAAAGCTTTTCTGTACCAGCTTGTTGTAGGGTGCATGGAAAATGGCATAATCTGCTTGCTCTGACAATGTAAAGGGTTTACCTTGTCTCTTCTCAAACTTTGCACAGTAGCGACTATAGCAGGAGTCTAATGCTTGCAAGTAACATGTCTGTGAGAGCTTCCCATCCACCACTGGGTACTCACTCGCCAGATTGGGTTTGTAGAAATCATACACATGTGCCATATGTGTTGCACTGAAACTGCGCTCCATGACCAGAGGTGCATCTGGTCCTATGAGCATGGCTACTGCTCCTGCTCCACCTGTGGGTCTTGCTGCTCCTTCTGCATAGACAGCGCTGTCGGCTGCAACCACTAGGGCAAAGCGTCCATCCCAAGCTGTGCTTTCCACCCAATTGAGAGAGTTTTGTAGAGCGGCAGTACCTCCATAGCAAGCGTTGGTGGAATCCACACCTTCGATGTCTCCGTTGCCACATTCTTGGAACAGCTGCATGAGACAGGTCTTGATGGCTTTACTTTTGTCGATCACTGTCTCACTGCCTACCTCCAGTCGACCGATGCGCTCAGGCGGGATGCCATATTTCTCCAGCAACGACTGCACCACTGTTAAGCTCATGGATATCACGTCCTCCAAGTCGGTGCAAAACGCCAGTCGATCTTGACCTAACCCAATTGTGTACTTGCCTTTGCTCGCTCCGTCGTGTTCCTCTAACTCCTCTTGTTTGACACAAGATGCAGGAAAATACACATCCATCGCCAGAATGCCCACATTCTCCGGCCGACTCGCCATCTCCCTTTAGTCTCTTTACCCAACCCCTAAAACAAAACTCGTTGCAGAACCTCTCTCTCTCTCTCTGTGCTTTGGACGCTTCTTCCACTCTTCTGTCCTCAAAAACTCCAACAAGTATTGTGAAGCCACAAAACCACTTCTCTCTCTCTCTCTCTCTCTCTCTCTCTCTCTCTCTCTCTCGGAGAAACCTTGAAACTTTTTCTGTTGACGTCTGTCGATTTCCTCTTCCTAAACTCTCGTGGTCTCGAGATCCCTGCAAGAACTTCAGAGGAAAAGCACAGAGGGGAAAAAAACACACACACACACAAACACAAAACCAAAGCTTCACAACTATTTGAAAAACTGGGTTAAGCGCGAATTTTTTTCCTCACAAAAATGCTTCTCTCCTCTTGATACGACTACCGAGCCAAGCACACACTACTGAGAAGAAGAAGAAGAAGAAGAAGAAGAAGAGCAGCCACGGGGGCAGCAGTAGCAGTAGCAGACGCGACAGGAAGCGCACACCGCGAGCAGCACTGACGCCTGCATGCACAGCAGAGAGAAAGCTATGCTCAGGAGCCTTGGCGCCACAGGACATTCCGCGGAGCAACGGAATGTCTTGTCCGGTGCGGAATGTCGTGTTTGTGGAAGGCCGTGTTGATGACCAATTTGACCGCTAGTCGTCAAACTTCCTTTTGTAAAGGGCTGCAAATTCTGCCATGGAATGGTTGGATGAAACCCCCTGCCCCCGCCCCTCCCACCCAGGAATGTTCTGGCAGTTATTGCTGGAATACTTTAAATTGGCGGAATGTTCTGTTTTAATGTGTTACTTTTTTCTTTTTTACAGAAAAGAAAGTGACCATTCTGTTGCTTCTCAATTTCCATACAAGACAACGGGCTGGCCGCGATTGGTCGATTCTGCCTTGTAATCTACCAGTCTTCTCCTGGCTCATTGCAGCTCAGTGTGAACAAGTTACCCATTAGTAAACGATGTAGGATGGATTAATGAATGATATGTGGACAAGAAACGATTTTTTCATTGTATTCTTTTTTTTATCATCCATACAATGGTTAGCTATGTAGTAACCATCCACATGCATTTACCTACCTAGTAAGCACTGAGTCATGCCTTTACCTACATAGGTACTAACCACACACACATTCCCTACTACTACTTATTAGTTACAATACTTACCCACTTATGCTATGTTCACACATGGAGATAATAGGTTTAACAAAATAAAATGAAAACCATTAGTGTCAATAGTGATGTCGATTATTATGTTTGTTCATACATAGGCCAATCTTGCAAGTAAGTAGCCTATATGTCATGTGTCATGACCATATGTGTGTTAGCTATAACCTATAGTTGTGGTACACATGTATTTGCGTATGCTCTTGTCCATGTTATGTGTTTGTGTGTGTATGTGAGTATGGTATGTTAGCGATGTATGTTGTATGACAATATGTATTCGCACGACACATGTCTACATGGCAAATTGTCACCACCCTTACTGTAACATGGTAATCACATGGTAAACTATTATCAAATCTTTCAAATTCAAAGATTTGTTGTGGTATCAATAGTGAGAGCTTATCGTCTTAAAATGAAAGTGATAAGCTACCAATTCATTAACTTCTCCCTTTGTTCCTTGCAACTTCTTCTCACTTTTTGTAGCTTGCAAGCTTGTGTTCCATGCACCATCGTATTCTTTTTGTAACAACTCTTTTCATTGCAACATTCCTGCAAAGTTTGTCACAAAGCTTTTCTTGCATCAAAATCAATGATGATTGACATTACCAAAACAAAACCCATGGATTTTTGAAATTATAAAACCTTGATTCTTGCAACTTTTGAAAAAGTTTCTTTTTCTTGTCCAATTTGATTTGAAAAGCAAACTAATATCTTCCATGTTGGAAGATAACACAACAATTTTTTTTAAAAAGATAATCATGCACTTAAGTGAAACTCTAGATATGCGATATGTAAAGGAGTTGTTGCAAAGACGTTCATTTCTTCTACAAACTAAGAAAATAAGGAATCAAAGAAATGTTTGAGGAAAAAAAAATTCATGTCAACACCTTTGAAACTCAAGATTAAAGAAACTTTCAATCAAGAATAAAACATTTTTTGAATGAATGAAGAAGAAGATGTTGAAATCTTTTGAATGCAAATATTTCATGAAAAATTTTGAGCATGTTTGGATGAACATGCACTAAAAAAAACGATCAACTAATGTTATAAGTATAAGACAATCAGATAGGTACCAACAACCTCTTAGTAGACACCCATTCTCATCTTGAAAATGATTTTAATTTGCAAAATTTTAATTTTGTGTTGTCAGGATAACGATGTATCCTTCCCCTTGAACATAAAAATGGCAATGGCACCTACTCTCAACATCTATTCAAAATACCTACGTAAAATTAAATATATAATTGATGGTAGCAAAACAATGATGTTTACCACTGTAAACCTACTAATAACCAATGTTGGGTGATTTTCATTTTTTTGTGAAAACCGACCAATTCTAGCTCTTACATGATGTTATGATAACTCGATTGATATGTATATATATATATATATATATAGGGTTGGTGAAAATTGGGTAGGGTATCAATTTTTTTTAATTTTTTCAAATTCATTTAGTTTTCAAATAAGGCACTTCTCACATAAAAATTAATAGTCAATTTTCACATCTAGTTTTCACAACCTGATTATTAAATTTGTATTAATTTAAATAATTTAATCACTTCATCATTCAAAAAATACAGCACCATGTGAGAAAGGTAACAACAATGGGAGAAGAATAATAGCAACAAAGAAAAACAATAGCCCCACGTGAAAAGAACAACAAGAAAAACAACAACCCTACATGAAAAGAACAATAATAAGAGCACAACACCAATTAATATAGGGACTATGAGAAATGGATCTAAATTTTATTTTAAAACATGTCCAATTCTCCAATATATATATATAAATTGAACTTGTTCTCATGACCATTTTTCATTCATGTGAGAACTTGAGGTTGGTTTTCAATCAAATTCTCACATGTAAAGGTGCCAATTAGTTCTCATTGCAAAAAACTAGGTTGGAAATTAGTTTGAGAACTGGGTGGACATTTGAGAACCATCCAACATTGTTAATCACCTTGACCTTTAGATATTAAATAACATTATTCTTACTTTTGTCACCAACATACCTTCATGTATGAATGTAATTTTACATAGATAATTACTTAGGTAGGGGGAAGAAGAAAAGTACTTAAACATAAGCAAAAGGGATGTACATGTCTAATATGGACTAAATAATTGGCAAGAGCGCAAAGTTTACTAGGAATAGTTAAGGTATGAATTTACTCATTGGTAATTAACATGTTTGAGTCAATTATCAAGTTTAACCAATTGTACAAGAATGTCATATTATTCGAGAACCAATCATACTATATTTTAAAGTTTGGTGATAATTTATTTTGAGTTTTTTTTGGAAATTATCTACTTGAAATTTCAAGTTAAGGAAATTATCTATTTGTTAGTGCTAGAACTTTGGGAATTTTAGACAATTGTGTAGGTTGTATTTAAGATTTTTTTTCTTTGTTTCCATTATTAATATCTAGAAGGTAGGTGGCATACTATTCATTTATTTACCCATGCTTAACAACAATTTTAATGTTTATTACAACTTGATTAAATTATTGGATAAAGTTAATCCCTCCTTATTTATTACAACCAAAAATTGTGATCAAAATAGAAAATTGTGTGATACTTCTATTTTAATGAAATATTTTTATGAACATTAAGTGCAATACCAATCATCATTTTATAATATTTTTATTCAAACATAACAGTGTCTCAACATTTCCATAAATTACTATTAAATTTACTATTAAATTTGATTTTGAAATAAAAACATTATCATGCATTTGAATGTTGAACCAAATAAGGCATTATGATAACTTGTTTGGTTAAATCAAAAGTTTTGACTTCCCTTTAACAAAATAAAAAATACATCTTAAAAATAATAATTCAATGACTAGGCTGCTATTTTTGTGGTTCCTTGAAATCTTAATAAATGCAAGTGTTGTCTACAACACAATTCATCAAAAGGGAAGTGGACATAGTAGTACTCACTATTGAAGAGGTTTTCTTATGTACAACAAAAATTATGGCATAACCATCATAAATATACATATTGTTTCAAAATTTTATGTAGTGTCAAACTTATAAAAAACATAATCATTGGGAATGCAACACTTGGGACCCAACAATTTTGTAAAACTAAGTAAATCCTAAGGATTACTTCCATTGTTGATTTTTTCAACTTTTGAATTCTTTAGAAGAAATTATCAAATCATGCTTGAAAAAAAATCATTGATAACTTGAGCTTATATAGGTACAAACATAATATTAAAATCACATATGCCCATTTAGGTGTTCTTTAGGCCAATTTTAAAGGTGAATGTGACAAATTGGGACTATTAAATTAAAATTTTTACTCCATTTGAATAATGTTTTTAACATTGGTAACATCACTTTAAAAGTGATTTTGAATATGTTATATCCATTAGATTTGTTTCAAACTCATCCAAATGTCATAATAATACATCAAAAATATGTCACACATTTCCAACATTAATTTAGTTTATTACTTTAAAACATATGAACATATGTAGTGGTTACACCAAAAACATGTTTATGTTTTTTGTAACAAACCATTATTTTGCAAAGTTGAATTCATAATTTGCAAACATGGGTTATGATGTAAAAAACCAAAAGAACTTCAACGATAATGGTCATTCAATGCCCATTCAATCATTGTGAAATTAATCATAATGATATTCATTATTGTTTGATGCACTTGATATAATCACAACTTTATATGATACAATGTATTTTACCATGAATCCTTGCATGAATAAATATAATGCAAATGTTAAGGATGATGTCGCAACTTTAACATTGGGTTCATGACTAAATGTGAAATGCAAGGGCCCATGAGGCCAAAATAATGTGTTTAGGTGTGAAACACATTTTCACAAATGGCGGAAAGTGCAAGGGATAGAGCCCAATGAACTCGTAAGTGCACTCCCACTTTGGGAATTGCATTCATGAAAGAGTCATGAATGTTGAAAGCCTTGGTTGGAAAGGTAAACAAATACCAAATTAGACCCTTGGGACACCATTAGAAAGGTCTTGAAGCGTAGATGCTTAAAGTGCTCTTGCATTATTCATTTAGACCTGATTTGCACGAATTATGATCAAAAGAAGGGGCAGGAGTCAAATCATGACCACAAACCCTTTAAAAGTAGGGGTCAAGTGGGCTCCAATTGGGGCTTGCTATACAACGTTGGGAATATTTTTTTGAGGGCTATACAATATTGCCCTCGCATTTTCAAAACATATTTGATTTGAAAAAGATATGAACATTCAAAGTTTTGAGACAATAAGAATCTCAGTTTTGGGATTCCCACTTGGGAGTCCCAAAAAAAAGTGACATTTGGATGTAGTCCCTACATAGAGACACATAGTATATTATAAGGAGGGGAATGGTGCCTCCTCCCAAAGGTTGTGGGCCGTGTAAAGCTTATGTTTGAGGTTGTCCTTATTAAACTCGTCGCACCACTTCCATTCAACTTGCATTAATTGTTTTCTTTTTTTGGTTATGCAAGTTGATATCATCTTGAACTCTCGTTCTTGAGTTCATTCTAATCCCATCCTGAAGCTCTAACATGCTCTCCTACCCCTAAAGTACTACAAGTTAGGGAGCTTGCTCCAACTTTTTTTTTTTTTGGTCATTTCGCTTTACGACCCACATTTGAATCTCTTAAAACTTCGGGGGCACATCAAATGACATCCCATAATTTCCATTAATGTAAGTCACTAAAACATATATTAAGATTTTAATAATTAATTTTTGTAATAAGAACTTTCATTTAGTTTAACTTGTCATTCATGGATGAAGTTCATCCATGATTATTTTAAATCCATAATGGAAAAATTCATCCATCATCATCCATTTTTATTAATAATTAATAAATTCATCCACCTCTTATTTATAATGTGTAATTAAAAATGTGTTTAAGAAAAATAAATTGAACAATTGACCATATGGAAACCTTTATGAAAATTTCATTAAACTAGTTTTTCAAATGGGGATAACAAAAGGTCGTCGGGTATTATAGGTTTGCAAATTGAATCTACAAATATTTTCAACATGGCAAGGTCATCACTTGTTTAAGATATTGATATTTTGAAATAAAAATATTAGGTTGGTCCAATTTTTTTTAAGTATACCAAATTTTGTCACAATGTCACCCACTTATGCATTCCTTTACTTAATCCTATTTTATCATAGTTGGGACACAAAATGAATGATATTGATGGAATTTAGAATTGTGTTGATATAAGATATTGCATTGTAAAATATTTGACATTTTTCTATTCATTAATATTGATGAAGATGACAATATAATGAAATTACAGACTAAGTCTTTTTTGCCCTAAATGATACACCTTAAAGGGCTTTCACCCAAACAAGTTAGTTGTGATCATGAAAAATTAACAAGATGATTTGACATCACATTATTCAAATGGTGACTTTAAAACTATAGAGGAGTACCACAATTTTGAAAAGGGTGTTGTAAAGGAAAATGATGGTCTCATTGCAAATCATATATGATTGGTTACTTTCATTCCATTTTCAATAAGAATTTCAATATGAACAAACTTGTCGATTTTGTATTTTCATCCGCAAGTTTGTGCTTGTACATTAATGGTCATGAACTTGGTCATTGGAACATGCTTTTATGTTCATTTCCTTAAAACAATCTCACCAAATCACACATATTTTGCATGTGATCATGTAAATACATGTTCATGAATGGAAGTTTCTATTGGTGCATAACTTTTAACCAAGGATTACACATTCATTTAGGTTTATGACACCTTAACACCATAATTAGCTTTCACATTATGGATAAAACTAGGTGAACTTCAAGCACAAAAATATATAAAATACATAATAAGTTAATAATATCATAAAAAAATAAATATTTACAACTTAAAACTTTAGAAGTACGTAAAGGGAACAAATGATGGATATTCCATTTATTTGAAAGATCTAATCTATCATTATGGATTTCATTTTATTTTGTTCATGTTCAGTATTGGTTTAATTACATTATTATCTTATAATATAAAACATAAATCATTATATATAAAGTAAATGAAGGCACCTAAAGTGCAAGTATATTGAAAATTAAGTGAAATCAATGTAGATATCATGGCATGGATTTCATGTATTTTACAAATTTTGCTAAAATTTATGTTGAAGTCAACCTTTGCAAGATTGACGTATGCATCAATTTTATTATTTGTAATGCTCACAATAATATATGAAGTTGATAATTTGTTTATTATAGTATTATTTTAATATTAAGTCTCTTAAAAACTTATATACCATTACCATGCTAATAGATGATAAACTATATGTTGGCTCAAGATTCATTCAAATCTTTTAACCAATGTTGAACAAGTAAATTTATCCGGGGGGTGTGTGAAGAGATATTATGTGTTAATTTTCCTAGTAAATGAAGGTATTTTTTGTGATATTATGTGAGGGAGCTTTAAATTCTCCCAACATATTATTACTTAAATTTATATCCAATTTGAACTTAATCCAATTTTTTGATTTCATTGATTCTAACGCCACAAAATTGTTTGAATTAAATTAACTTTAGTTAAAGCTGTGATGAAGGAATGTGAGTATGCATGATAAAAAAATCATCATGCATGAAAGGTTCAAATTTAATTTTAGACTATCAACACATAACAAACATTTTAGTACCAAATTGCATTTTAGATGATGAAGACAAATATTTTGGAATTGTTCTTACATTGATAACAATATTTACAAGTTACAAATCATGAGTTATTGAATGTGGCCATGATGATTTTGTGCTTTCATATTTCAAGCAACTAACTGATTTAGGTGAAATGACAAATAGGCTTGGATGCCTTGGGTGAACTAACACGTATACTAGTACCATGGTAAAAACAACCTATGATGGGAGATTCTTTGATTTTGTTAAGAACGTTTAGTTTGGGTTTTTTTTAGTTTTATGGATAAAGAACCTTTGGTTATAATTTTATAAAATAATTTAAAAGAGAAAAAGAAAAATTGGTTCCAAGTTTTTTAGAGTTTAATTTTTTTTGGTGATTCCCATGAAAGAAATAACAAAGAATCCATAATTTAAGGGAAGTTTTAAAATTTTGTTCTTCAATTTTCTTAGAACCTTTATTAAAAATCAAATATAGTTATGCAAGTTTTTAAAAACCTATGGTCAAAGGCATATACATATACTTGATCCTTATCTACAAGTTGGACACCTTTTCAAATACAACAAAAAACTTTGACATTTATTCATATATACTAACCTGAAAAATGTTGAATATAAGGTAAATAAATACCCTTATCCTTACCATGTGAATAACAAGGTAAACATTTGTTGATCTTTTATTTTTTCCCTTAATTAGGTACATAATTTTCCAAACATTTATATATCGATTATGCAAATTGAAGGTTTTTCAAAGTTTATATAAATGTATTTGACTTGGATGTTTTGGGGAAAATAAATCAACCTTTTATCACCTAATATTTGAAAATCATTAAACATTGAAAAAAATCTAGTGTATTTAGATGACACCTTATGTTTGTGAAATAATAAGAGGAATATTATGTTTATTCTTTAAGAGTTGGAGTGATCTTATGTTGCAATCACACCTAAAGAGATAACTTTAATGTTAGGTAGGTTAAAAATTAACTAACATCGAAAAGATATCACCTAACCTATCTAGGCCCACAACAAACCTAGATGTTCATGTTTTGACAATATGTATTCACATCTAACTAGTTCTTAGGGTTTAGAATGTTGGGTTAGGTACTTTTGGTCACATGATATATTCACACCCATCATAATGTTTGTTATGATGTTTGTTAGTGATGAACTAAATTTTTTTGTGTTCCTATTTTTGATTTTTGCCATCAATGTTGCTCATAGTTTTTGCTTCAAGGTTTAATCCTCCTTCACTTGTCTTTTGTTCCAACAACTTTTGTTTTTAAGTTTTGAATTCCTTGCATTTGTTTTTTGTTGTTGTTGTTGTGGTGCTTTATCTTTTGCTGTTTCTATTGCACTTTGTGTTTTATGTTTCTTTACATGGTATTGCTATTCAATGTTTTGGTGTTCATTGTTATGTGATTCAAGCTTTGTTTTTGCATTTCATTTCACATGCCTTTAATTTTTAAATTAAATTAAATTTAAATGCCTTTCATTTCATTTAGCATTATCATTTTTGGTTGAAAAGTAAGGGATAGTAGGGGTTTTATTTCAAATAAGGTTTTGGCATCTATTTCTTTAGCATGAACAATTTTCAATTATACAAAGAAATAGTAGGGTTTCCATTTCTAAGGATTTTTAATTAATTAATTAATTTTTTAGCATTATCATTTTTGGGTTGAAGGCAAAGGATAATATGACTTTCTATTTATGAGGATTTTGTTTCTACTTTTATTATTTATTATTTTACCATGAAAATGAAGGCAAAGGGTAGTAGGGCTTTTGTTTCTAAGGCTTCTATTTATTTATTTATTTATTTATTTATTTATTTTGAGTATGAATAATTTTTGACATTTTTCAACACTTTTTCTAAGCAAGCACAAATTTTGGCTAAACTTAATTAAAAAGTTAAAAAGTAAAAAAGGCTACTTAATTAACTCTTATTTAACCCCTATTATTATCAATGAAAAAGATTATTTTTCACAATCTTCCAGGGTAGAAGATTATGCCGTATAATCTTTCAGACTAGAACATTACATATTACTCCAAAAACAGAAGAAGTTCCCATGTAAAATTGTTTGTCACATGATTCCTGTTGACGTTCCCGTGACTGTTCCCATACTTGTTGTTCCTATGATGTTCCCATGTCGTGGGTTTGGGCATGGGTGCTAAAATTTCCGCCTCTTCCATTTTTTTTTTTTTTTTTGGGTAGTTGTTTTTCTGCCCGCTTTTGTTTTTTTTTTTTTCTTTTTCTTCTTCTTCTTTTCTTTCCCTCGCTCCCCCTCTTTTCTGGC
>Ga0116231_10006349_pt1 | contig 22629 bp, 26 predicted proteins | sample S1TSphgellanicum_2_FD_89695 | JGI IMG/M metagenome (GOLD analysis project Ga0116231, IMG submission 89695) | Host-associated microbial communities from peat moss isolated from Minnesota, USA - S1T2_Fd - Sphagnum magellanicum MG | ecosystem: Host-associated > Plants > Peat moss > Unclassified...
ATTTCAATAAAAAAATATAAAAAAAAAAAAAAAAAACCAATATGCTGATTCCATTTTTTATTATATGAAAAACAAAAATTTTCCTACCCTTCGATGGAATGGACGAAAACCAAAATTTTAAAAATGAAATGCTGAAAATTTTGTAGAAGTTGCATAACATGGAATTGGGGTGTGACATGTCATTTGATGATTGTCTAATATCACTACAAACAAATGAAGAAACATACATCAAATCAATAAGAAATAATTTGAAGAATTAACCTATTTTATTTTTTAAAAGGAAAATAATTGACATCATGACAAATTCTTTGAGTAAATGTCTAAACCATTGTGCCAAGCTAATATAAATGCGTGCAATTTATTTTAGGTTCATCTGTAACAACAAATTATTGCATTTCATGTTTAACAAAAAATCATAAAACAATAACATGTGAAATGCAAAATATGTTACAAAAATGTAAATATGAACAAATAAAAGCATTTCAACAAATTAAAGAAAATAGGAAATGAATTATTAACACATAACAACTATGAACTCAACTTGTTATTTACATCATATTATCATTTTCACTTTATCATTCTACACAATCGTTTAACTTTATAAATACTTCACAACAACAAAATAGGTCTTTTGTATTGAAACCTTAACAAAATTTGCCTATGGATTCCACATATGTCAAATGTTGTAACTTATGTTGTAATCAATATCTAGAGAGACCCAAATTTCTAAAAGCTTTGACTTTAGTAAAATGCTTAAGCTTGTATAACTTGAAAGGTTATAAGAAAAAAAAACCTAAAATTTTACCTTGGGTAAATTTTGAATGTTCATTGTGATCTTGAAATCATCATAAAAAAACAATTTCTTTTATTTAATTTATTTCATGATTATGAACATACACAATTTAAATTATCTTCTTACATGGTGTGATGCATATATACGAAATAAAATCAAAATTGACTTTGTTTGAAATTATTTTTCATATATACACATGGATTCTAATGTCAAACATGCCATTGAATGGGAAAATTTACTACAAATAATATACAATTTAACGAATGTGAACATTAATAATCAAATTTGGATGCATGTTTTTCCTTTTATTAAAATTATTAACCGAAATACCACAAAATGAAATATTAGCTCTATGGTTGATTCATTGTAATCCAAATACAATTGAATTCAATCCATATGATCTTGCACTTGAAAATGTGAAACCTAAAACAATAAATGATTTTAGTTTATTACATTTGGACCCAACCAATGAAATATAATCATACGAAGTTTTTTGCATCTATGACAGGAAGTTTAAATGAAGAACAAAATAGCTATATTCAATGATATTTTGTATAAAAAACATAAACACCCAAATCAACCATTTCATATATTTATCATAAAAGAGTTGACATAATTGGAAAAACTTTTATATTATTAATTATCATATATGCCTTATTATGTATTTATGTAAAACATGATACAAATATGGATCCATTAAAAGCCATAGTTTCAAAAATAACTTATATAAAGAAAGTTACCTTTACTATAGGTGACACCGTTATACATTCAAGTTTAACAATTCCAATCCACAAAAACCTAAATCAACTAACAAATTTTAGTGATGAAAAAAGGAATATTTTCATTAAGAAATATGATCAATTGAAAGTGCTAATGCTTGATGAAAATTCATTTATACGCCATAGGATGCTTACATTTGTGGATAGAAAATTAAGAGTAATGAGACATGTTGACAATAATTTTTTTGGAAATTTTGATGTGATTATAACAAGAGATTTTTGTAAGTTTCCCTTGTTCATGCTTCATGGGTATTTAAATCGAAGAACGATGGTTTTAACATTGTGGGCATGAACTTTTGGCAAAATAAAATAAAATAAAATGTTATGAATTCGAACAAATCATCAACAATCTAATTTTTTAAAATTTAGATTTTGAATAGATTCAAATTGTTCAACAAACTAACAATGATATAAATTGTATGAAGAAAACATGTTTGAAACTTGATCCCAAATAATCACATTTGTTTTACACAAATGAAATGACTTATAAACATAATATGAAACTTCTTTATATATCATTGCAAGTAAAGTTTTTGGTTTTAAAGTTGTAAATATCCCACATGACACATGTCCTTCATGTTTTAATCTTTATGAAAATCCAAGTGGGTGCCATTGTGGGTTTACACAACGAAACATGTAGCTAGGGAAATTATGCGTTGATAATTATGAAGCTCAAGATGGACTTTTCACTGGAGCAAAAAGGTGTTATGAAAGCCCATTCTATTATATTTCCTACCTTATCAATTATATGGATTCATTTTACTATGCCTTGAATGGGTCAATACATAAAATAAAACTTGATAGTTTGTATGATTCACATCTAAAGATTAACAAAGTATGGACTCCTATTACAAAAATTACCCAAAAAATACAAGTAAAAGGAAATCCCAATCATGTTATCGCTCAAATACAATACCTTATATAATGAATGGCGCTTAATTGATTGCAACATCATTTAATTTAATACATGAAAAACATTACATGTTGTAGTGATCTATATAATACAAATATTTTACAATAAAAATATCCATAAAGTCATCCCTAGTTTGCCCCCAGTTTGGACCTTAGTTTCACTTTTGTCCCAAGTTTGGGGTTGTCCATAAAGTTTGTCAAATTGGGGACCAAACTTGGAAACTAGGGACCAATTTCCAAAAAGTGGGGACCAAATGAATTTTTGGAGGGAATATGGGTTGCCCAAAAAAAAAATGTTGTTTTTTATGTTTGAAGGGTTGAGTAGGGTTTATGTGGGGTCAAAATTTTCTCCAATCTCCAACTCTTTCTCTAGTTTTTTCTTCATTTGGTTTTTCTTCTTGTTTTTCTCATATTTAGGGTTTCCATTTTCTCAAGTTCTTTTCTTTCTCATTTGAATTCTCTTCTTGCAATTTTTTTTCTTTTGTTTTTTTGCTCTGTCTTTTTAAGCAATGGCTTCTTTTTCAAGCTCTAGTTCTTCTTCAACCTCAAGTTTTTTTTAAGTGATGATGAGGTCTTGTATGACGTGGATCAAAAGGCTATAGTGCTCTTTCATGGGGGGTTTATTGCTTGTACTTCTAGAGATTTGTTCATTGCAATAGAGATGGAGGAGGGGGGTGGGCATTTTGTGGACCCAACTAATGGTGTTTGAGATGTGTTAACCACATTACGATCCACCCCAACGTTATTCAAAAACGTAATTAACTTCAATGCCATAGAGTTTGATGAGGACTTGGCATCCATTGTGGTCCCAACAATCATCTCCCATGCCATGGTCTATAGGTGAGACTCTTGTTGTTTCTAGGAAACCATCAAAGTTAAACCCTAAGCAATGCCTTCTAAATTTTGTTTTCTTAACCTCAAACATAACAATGTCACAAGATATGACTCTTTCACATGGAACTGGGCCAAAAGTTTAGTGTGTGATGATGTTTTCTTCATTTCATCTCGCATTAATTTTGCATTTGTGGATGAAATTCGTTGGCCTACAACTTAGAAGAGAGCTACATTAAGAACCTATTTGTAGGAGTTGCCATGATGCATCAAGTTCATTGATGGGACCCTAGTTGAGATTTGGAAACCTTGGTGGGATCCATGTCATTGGATTTGGTTCAATGGCCACAAAAGCTTGTTTATCTACATAGATTTTAGCTATCTAGGATCTTATCATGATGTGAGCATTCTTTGGCACTCTAGCATCTACCGAAAATGGTAGCAATGTTTCATTCATCATGATGAATACTTGGATTTCTACTTGGGGATTTCGAATATATGGGAGAAGAAATGTTCATAATGTGGAGGATTGGGAGATGAGAGATAGCTCCAAATGCAAATATGGATGGAGTGCATGCATACAACATGGATGGAATGCATGCATGCTAGTTACAAGGTGAATGGGGTATTGGAGGATTGAAAAGAAAATGGAGAAGGCTTATGAAGAGGTTTGATAGCACAAAACCAAGATATTCACACCTCTTCAAATTTGGAACCCTACTCATTAACTTCTTGCATAAAAGGAGGATGGACCTCACATACAAGGTTATCAATGACCATCTTCCTAATCCTTAAAACCACGGATGGGTTGGGGACTTCTAACTACATGTGTAAGTAAGCTCTAACATGTGCCCTAAATTCCTCCTTTGAAATTACTCCTAGCCCCTAGGTTGCTTTCAAGTTTGAAATCTTCACCTTGTTTTTACGTTCATGGTTTATGTCCATCTTCATAGCCAACAATGCATCACGGATCTTTGAGCTCACTTGGAAATGAAATGCCATGCTTGCAAGATTCCTAGATTGGAATTGCAACATCTCTTGTTTAATCATTAGCTTTTCAAGAAGCCTATGTTGGAGCTAGGTAGACTAGTTGGCCTTAGGGTTGGGCTAGGGCAATCTACTTCAGTGGAACTAGGAGAACTAGGACCTATTATTGTTGTACTTAGTCTCCCATCAACAAAATCTTGTTTCCACTTGAACATGTTCCTTGTGGCATGACCGTCCATTGCCTTGAGTTGTGCCAAGACTTCATCAAATTGTAGAATTGCCTTCTTAGTCCCTTGTTCATTAAAAGTGTCAATCTTACAATCTTTTAAAACATCCTGCAATCATTTCTCCAAGGTGTCCTCATGAAATGGTGAGTTTGGGTAAGTAATCACATAGTCATCATAGATTGCCTTCCAAACAATCGTTGGAATCAACTATGCGACCTACTTTTTCACATTGGAATAGGTTGTAAAATGGGTGTTGCCAAACTAGGGATCCTCATGCCCTCTTTCAACGACTTTATAAATAACTTTAATGTTCCAATTCTTTACATCGAAGGGAAATGCCTCAACCTATCAACATTGAAAATCTTCAATCAAATTTGTAGGACAAGATCCAAGTGTTTTGATATAGGTGAAACTTAATCAAAATGTGTAAGAAATCTTTTAAAGACATATATGAAACATTACAATTTTGAACTTACTTTTTCTGATTGAACAACAATTTATAACTCACAACTGGACTACATAGGGATTGATACAATTTTAATTTAATATTTGTTGAAATACACAAAAGCATATTGGATAGACCACAAGACTTAAATACATTGCATGCATTTAAATTTAAATCCAATGTATCTAAGTTTTGTAATTATCTATTTCTTTTTTTGCATTTCATAATACCAATCCCATGTTTTCATTTTGATGTATAAATTTTTCACTTATAATTCCAATGACAAATTTTTTGAGGAATTGGTAAATGGGGTTTTTTTGTATGGTCACCTTGGACGTTTCGACATGTAATTTTTTTCACATTTCAATTGTAATGTGTTGTTTAGGTCAGATTCCATTTGATGGTTAAGGCAGTTTGCCTATCGTTGCTTTTCATTGTTACTACTTTGTTTCATCATCTTTGTGATGAAGAAGAAGGTTTATTAATGGCGCACTAGAGAGGTTTGTTGTTGATGAATAGGGAGGAGGTGATGGAAAATTAGGTTAAATATTGGAGATTTTTAAATTCATATCCCTTTACCTAACATCTTTACTAGTTTCATCTCATTCCTAACCTTAAAATCACACCATTAGAAAAAAATTGTGTGTTTGAAGGCTAATTTTTCCTATGTGTGCAAAGATGAAGGATAAATTTTTAAGAATAGATGGTGATGCACTAACTTCATAGTATAATGCTCTAGATTTGAAGCCAGACATTGGTAGATTAACATGTTTTCCTTGGGCTTAAGGAAGTTGTTGCTGCTATATACTATTACCATATGTATCTTCCCCATCTAGAAAGTCATTTATGTGATCATCATTCTCACCACAACAATGAAAAGCCTTGGGTGTTGCTTTTGCTTTTGGCTACACTAGATTTTTGGTTGGTAGCTTCAAAATATTATGAAGATGTGGTTTCATGCGATTCACATCATCATGGTAACTAGTAGCTCCAAAGAAAATTTCCCTATAATTTGGTTGACGTGCCCCCAAACTCCTTGATAGACTCAAAGGTGAGTTTGAAATGAAAACATTGGAATAATAGGAAGTTGGGGCACGCTCCTTGGCTTGTAGCACTTCGGGGGTAGAAGGGCATGTTGGAGCTTTGGGATGGGACTAAGAAGATTAACAAGCACTTTAATCACTCACATGGACCTGCACAAACCAAACAACAAGTTGATTAGTGCATAGCTAGAGCACTTTTGGTGCACGAACGAACCATGGGCAAATTCGGACTCACAAGACTCACCATGGCCCGAACTTAGGGGAAAGCCAGCACCTTCCCCCTTATAGTATACTTTGTGGCTGGCCACAAGACCAACATCCAAATGACATTTTGTCCTAGGATTCCCAAATGGGAGTCTCGAAATTCTCAAAGTTGGGACTTCCGCAACTTTGGGGGCCCATAACTTTGTCTGAAAACCTCCAATTGAAATGAAGTTTGAAGCAAAGTTATAGCCTTCCTCAACAACTTTCCAATGGTATGTCGCATGCCACCTACACGCACAAAAATTAGGGCAATCCTGACTCTTAGTGGTTAGGAATCAAATTGTCAATTTGACTCCCAGCCCTTCTTCTGGCCATAACTTGTGTTTTAGGTGTCCAAATGGGTGATGCAAGCCCATTTCAGACATCTAAGTTCAAAGAGCTTTCCAATGATATTAGGAACGTCTCATCTCAATGAGTTTTGACCCCTATAATCGTCCTTTGAAGATTCAGGAGTCCATTGGGACTCCAACTCCCAAAATGGGAGTTCACTTGGGAGTGTGAGGGTTCATTCCCTCACACTCTTTTGCACTTCCAGGAGCATGAAATGTGACTCCCGGGCTTAGTCTTGGCCCACACCTTCGCAAACCTTTGCCTTGGTTGCGAGCCCAAGGCCAGGGTTGCGACAACATTGCTTATGGATTTTGTCCTTTGTATATTAATTTTGCATCTCTTTGTTTTTATTTCTCCATGGCATGATCAAAAATCCATATTTAAACACTAGCAGGATGTATTTTATGAATTATGGCAATTTTATTACGTTCTCTTATAGTTTGAGTTTGGATTAACTTCATGATCATTACTGCCATGAAACTTAATCAACATTCTCATTAAAAAGTTGTGGAGATTGTAGGAAGAGAGTTACACATTTTTCAAGAGGAATCAACACTTCATTGATCCTATAGTCATAAGCCATAAAATAGATCCTCCTCTCGAGTTGTTTGAATCATCTCCAATGCTTGGAAGGGGTTAGGCACATTAGTTTCTCTCCGTCATTTCACAACTTTGTAAACAACCATATTGTTGTAATTGTAATTTTCTTATGCATCACAAATATTACATGGCCTAACAACCATGAATTCAATTCTATCTTGCTCTCTTTTTAAACTAGGCAAAAGGAAGAATAATCTCAAACTATTGTTGTAAAAGGTTTTGTTTGTTTTGAAGAAGGTATTTCAATTGTACACTTTCTTTTCAAAGAAATGAAAGATTGAATGTAAGTATGATTGTGCATCAAACTATAAAGGTTATCAACCTTTAGTTGGACAATGTAAAAACTTTTAGTGCAATTCTTTGATCTCCAAATCCATGTTTCAATTTTGCTACTATACTTTGAGACTCATTGATAAATTTTCATCTAAGAACATTCCCACCACTACTTACAATGCAACCCTGCAAAGGTATTTTTCACATTCAAGTTTAGTTATTTACTTCTTTGTAGCCCCACCCATAAAATTAAAATTGGGATTGCAAATATGTTAGAACTACTAATAGCAAACCACCTTGACCATATATGTTACAAGTTATGAGCTACTATCAAACATCTTTGTTGATGGTGGCAAATGTCTTCCAAATGGTAGGGCAAATACCCATCAAGTTGCATCAATGTGTGCCCCTTCAATTGTAGGTTAATGACCAAATTTATTAAATGTGTGTGTTTTTTTTTTTGGAATGAACAATCCACTACATACAATGAAAAAATAAAATGTTGATCAATAATTTACACCTTGCCTTTGTTGTTTCTAGCAAAACATGACCACCATGTTGTATCATTTTCTTAAAAATCTTCTAGCATCATATGTTTGTGGTCAATTTCTAAAGTTGGAAGCAACTCAGACATAAGAATGCACTCACCTTAAATTCCATTAAATGTTATAAGTCTTGACAAGCTTGACATCCACTTTGGTATATCTAAATTATGCTAGGATCACTTGTGCAACCCAGTTGAAAAGCCAACTTAGTGAACACTCCAAGGACCTTACAAGCAGTTGTTGATTTCAAAAACCTTAATTGTTACTTTTTATTCGTTCACATGTACTTGTGACAAGTATACATATGCTATTGAAATTATAGGGGATTTTCTATAAAATCTTTTGTAATTTAGAAGACATTTTTATTGAAATAGGATGAGAGCTTGTTAACCAACATGAGAAGTGCATGAAGAGACCGAACCTTTGGCTGATAGTGTTCCATGCATTTCCCTCTCTTGGTCATATGGAGTGGGTATGGATACATAGTCCTTGACCCATGATGTCGGCAAACATTCAAAAGAATAGTTAAACCAACAAATCCAAATAGTATTATTACTTGAGCTGCAACAAGCTTGTGATTGTTAACTTCATTTTATTTTAACTTGTCCATTTGTTTATTTATCCTTGTACAAGCAAACATCTAAGCTTGAGGCACAGAAAGGCCTACATAGAAGGTAATGGTTGGGACCCCCCTTAATTAAGCACACCATAACGTACTAATCATAACAAAATAGGGGATTTGCAAAATGAAAGTTTTTCTTGCCACATGACTCTTCCTACACACACAAGCTTGAAAAATTATGGATTTTCAAAAGCAAACGACATGCATTTGTGGAACAACAATACTGTGACTTTGAAGATGACTATAACACAACAGACAATGTTAGTTAGAAGTAGTTCATAATAAGGAGGTTCACAAGCCATTAAACAAGTTGTCACCAATGTTTTAGCTGTTTGCTATATATGTGAAAAAAAAATTACTTAGTGGTAGCTCATGCCAAGAATAAAAAAAATCTATTTAAAATTATGTCATACAAATTTGCTCCTAATGTGAAGCATCCAATTTTTTGTTTTGAACCAAGGGCACCTTAGTGCTAATACCAAAAAAAAAAATGCATAATGTATAGTAGAAGAATGTGAAGTTTTGGATTGTAAAAATTGGAAAAATTGAAATTTGTGACAAAATTTTCATAAGAATTTTGAACTTTTCATGTTATGAATTGAGAATAATTTATCGTGCTAGTAGACAAAATTTGTATTTTTAGAAATTGGACAAGTGACATTACATTAATTTGTACATATATTAGGCGACTAGTTAGAAATTGGGTGCTTGGGGATCTTCCTAGTTGTTAAGTTGATAGGTCCCATAGTTCATGTAGATTAGGCTTTTGAAGCTTCGGCTTCACTTGGAGTAGCCTAACGTACATTGATTGTGGCAAGTAGTTCAAATTTATTAGGTTGGTTGTTAATAATGAAAAAAAAATGTATTACAAACTTCAATGAAATGTGGGTAAATGGTTTTGTAGACCAATGTGGAGAGAACACATGGTTGATAAGAATAGTAAAAAGTGGGCTTAATTGTTAACAATGTACCAAGAAGTAATGGATCCAAAATTTTGTAGGTGTGTTTGGTTCTTGCCCACCAATAATTCCAATTGTTTTGCTGCTTGGCCCACAAACATTTTGTAACAATCCATCCATTTATAGTCTTTAGAAAAAAACCCTTTTTAAAAAAGAACAAGCCCCCTTTGGATGTTCAAATTCTTCAAGTTTGATAGCAATCAACACCCGACCATAACTTGTCAAACGAACATTTGTGACATAGTAACACACACACATATGTGGACAAAATGCATTCTTGGGTACTTATTTGAAGGAAACCAAAAAGCTTGCACACATATCCCTTAAAGGCACTTTTGTTCGTGAAGTATCTTGTCCAGTAGCAATGTGGTATGTTTACATACCTGCATCACAACATATGATTCGACCATTTTGATTGAAGCCCATCAAAAGAAGAAAAACAGCATCAATGGAAGGAGAACATCAAGTTGGAAGAAGAAATCAGTTGACAAAAAATTTCATGCCCAACTATAGGACTATTTTTAAAAAACCTTACGGGAAAAATCACTTTGTCTTCAAGGGCCATGTTTCATTGGTTACATTTATGGCATCAACATACATGGATGGTTTGGAATATAGTACATTTACACAACCATCCTATTGCAAGCAATAACAATGACCTTTAATGCAAAACCTAAATGAATTTTCGAAACCCACAACCTTTATAGGAGCCCATTTAGTGTCATAACCATTATTGGGTTTAGGGTTTAGGATATCATAGAAAACAAGTTTAGACTCAAAAGTCTTTTTAAGACATTAAATACTTCGACTTAAGAAGGAGAAAACTTCAAAAATAAGGGAAAATAAAAAGGTACATAAATCCAATGCACAAATTTCACCAGGTTCATATGGTGAATGAATTTATCCATTTGCTTGAACAACATTTTGGCATACATATACACAAAGTCATCACCCATGGTCCACATCAGATGGTTTGTCTAATATTCATTGTTGTATGCACATAAAAAAAAAAACACTATGGTGATTCAATTCTTATTGCATCACACACAAATTCTATACACTAATTTTGCACACAACTCTAAGCACCAATTCAACAATTAGTTTTTCCTTATACATATGATAGAATATTACATAACACAAACATAATTTGTTGTATGGTAACATTACAAACTTGGTTTTAAGCATACTCCACAAAGATATCAAGTAACTCATGTGCATTATAGTCATTAAAACAAACATCATCCTACACATCAGTACCATCAACAAAAAATAGAAATTCCCATATATGTATATATATATGAAATTGTAAAGAAAACCAGCCTATGGTAACATGGTTGTTCAGTGACTATTTGTGTCAAATCTCAGGCCAAACAAAAGAAAAAACAAAAACATTTAGGTGTGTTAGTTACTTGGATAGGAGAATTTTTAGAATTAATGTCAAAGCTGGGACTAGAAGGTGGCTCATAATTAGTCCAAATGTAGTTCTAGTTGTACATACTAAAGATGTTTCCTACACCTTGCTTGTTTCAAATGACATCTTATAAGTTCTCGTACAAATGAAAAAAAACACTTGAAATTCATTTCAATCTAATTTTCTTATCCTCTCATTCTGAGCTTTTATAATTGTTCCACAACCTTAAATTTAGAACCTTAAACCTTGCAACAACCATTACTATTGCTGAGACTTGCTGAATTCTGTGTGCATGTGTGTTTCTAAGCTTGTCCAACAAGGTCTTTGTTCTCCCATTTTCTTCAAAGGAAAGAAACCATTTGTGGTACTCGAAGCATAAACAAGAATCTTAAAGCCTACGTACCTAGAAGTAGATGTCTCAAATGCCTTGAGAATCACCATGTTGTCGTCATATGCACTTTGGATAGAACTTAAAACCACGTAATCATCTTGCTTTTTCAAACTATCCATCAAGAAGTAGAAGAAGAAGAAGAAGTGCTCTTTTAAACAAAACAAATAGGACAAGCAAGCAAAAAAAGATAAAAGACACAATAAACACCTATCTTCTGTGTACAAACCGATGTTGCACAATGGGAGGATGTCCAAAATGGTGGTAACTTGTAGCCGGATTATGCAAAAGAGAAAAAAAAGAAGAGGATTTGCTTGAGAAGAGAAGAGAATGATGTCGATATGGCACATGGTGCGGTGGAAGAAACAAGAAGGCCATAATAGAAAAAACTTTTCAAAACGCTTTTAGAGCCCCATCACAACGGAAGAAGTTGCAAAACCGGGAATGAATTTCTTATAAAAAAGGAAAAAATCAAACAATGTAAATGTAAATGAATATGGGAAAAAACAAATAAACAAATAGTTTTGAAGTGAAACCCAACCATTCTTGTAACCCTTGCTCCCTCCTTCCTTCACAACTTTTGAAAACTTCACCAAATTTGCGCCAACAACACACATATGCAATCATAGGAACTATACATAGATACCTAACAAATTGTTTTCAACATATTTTCATAAACAAAAATCATTGAATCTTAGTCTAAATGTATGCATCCACACTAGATTTCCACTACACAATATATGATTCAAATAGACCAACAACGAAAAAACTATCAAACAACACCATCCAACTACTAACTAACATTATAAGTGTAAAACACTTATTGTATTCATATGCAAATGTCATGCAACAACTAAACAATTTTTGTGAACTTTTCACAATAACATATATAGCTAATATGACATTTGGACTCATCTCAAAAAAAAATATTTACAATGTGATCACATTTACGTCACAACATAAATAATAAAAATATATCTCCATTCCCCAAATACTCACATTTAAACACATTATAAAAAAAAAATGGTAGATCGTTACTAGTAATGCATAGCAACGTGAAGCCCAAGTTAATGTACTTTCATGTCCATAGATCTCCATATCAACGCATGAGCTCCTTGTACTTTACACTCTATTTACATCAAATGACGTCAGCAAAGACAATGCCCGCCCACAGGACACGATGCAGCTTTGGTCCAGTGATTTTGCCCAAATGGCTATGATCCACATAAACGTTTAGCCAGATTTGGCTACAACCTAAATAAATATGAAAGTAACATTTTAAAAACATCCTTCTTGTTTTGTGGCTTAACTTGAACCATGTATACAAATATCTGGTGAGTTTTCCAAAATTTTGGTTGAATTTCTGGGTGTTGAAAATCTCAAAAAGCACTTGATTTTAGAGCTTTTATTTTTTTTTAAATACAGCTTTCTTGCTATTATATTTAGCTGGAAAATTAAACGACTGCTTTGTTCTAAGCGGCTGCACAGACACTTGAAGCCATGTATAAAAAAAAATCTGGCGAGTTTTCCAAAATTTTGGTTAAATTTCTGGCTATTGAAAATCTCAAAAAAACACGTGGTTTTAGCGCTTTTATTTTTTTGAAATACAGCTTTCTGGCTATCACATATAGCCAGAGAAAAAAACGACTGCTTTGTTCTACTCTGCTTGCATAGACACTTGAAGCCAGCCATGTGTAGAAAAGTCTGGTGAATTTTCCAGATTTGTTTTTGAATTTCTGGCTAAAGAAAAAAACTTGATTTTAGCGATTTTATTTATTTATTAAATACAGCTTTCTGACTATTTTAGGTAGCCGGCAAAAGAAATGGCCGCTTTGTTCTCTGCTGCTGCTGCACAGACACTGGAAGAGCTTCCAGGACGCTTAAAAGATTATTGGATCGTGAAGGAGATTGTTGCTGCACAAGGAGGGTTGCTCGTTTGCTCTTCTCTCGAAATGTCCTCTCCGCTCACTTGCGATCCTGAACCATCCGAACGATTTCTTGTGCAGTCTGTTCTCGATTTTCAAGGGTTTGCATCTGCTTCTTCTTCCTTTCTCTTTCGTTCGGAAACACTTCTTTCTTTGCTTATCTCTTTCCTTCCAACAATAACACTATTTTCTTTTCGAGTTACACACACTCTCTCTCTCTCTCTCTCTCTCTCTTTTGGAAACAGTTCTTTCTTTGCTTATCTCTTTCCCTCCAACAATAATACTATTTTCCGTTCGAGTTATCACTTGTCCAGTGATCTATGCTTCTTCTTCTTCTTCTTCTTCATGGCAGCTTGTCACTGCCGTTCGTGATGAAGGCGATGGTCTGTCACTTTTTGAGCGACTCTCATGAGGTTATGACTGCACTCATTGTCGTGTTACCTATAATTGTTGTTGTGGAGATTTCTCTGCAACTTCATCAAGCTTCTTCTTCTTGTTCTTCTATCGGAGGCTGACTGAACATTTTCTGATTCGTGCTGGTCTTTGCGATGCAGATAGAGAGACAATAACAGCATCATCATGATTCTGGTGGGAGGCAAGCAGATTGCAGAGGTAGAAGCAATTTTTGTCCCATCTGTTACACCACATGCATGTAGCATGTAGTTTCTGTCCCTTAAGCAAGAATTGGTTTGCATTGCTCCTATGTCCTCTTTTCCATTTTCTATTAAAAAAGAAATGTCTCCTCCAAACAACGAAGTAGCAGAAAGTCTCTGATTTGCTGCAGCAGGTTACATACGGTGTTTTTTTTTTTTTTTGAATCACAAAGATGGAAAACTACTGCCTTTCTACTACAGATAGAGAAAGTGAGATAGAGATTCTTGGTTCAATCTTCTTTTTTCCTTTGGTTTTTGTGTGCAGGGACAAGATATCCTCCATGAGCTTCTGGAGCACCCAGTGTTAGTATCATCAGCAGCAGCATTTGTAGCACTACCCGGACAACATATACAGCCGCCTCCAGATGAGAATGGAGTACCTACGGATGGACATGAAAGAGAGCACAGGAAGTTTGTCTATGTGGGTCAAAGGGAATGTGCAACTGTAGATCCTGATGTTGTTGAGGTAAATGTGCATTCAGGGTGCATTCATTGAGGTTTTGTGATGATTTGAACTGTTTGTTCTCTTGTGTATTAGGTCTTCAATTGCAGCAAGTTTGTGTACATATGTGGAAACCAGAACACATAGCCACTTTCATATACTTCAATACTGCTTCATGTCAGCTCTCCTTTTGATGAGTTCTGTAAGGAGGGATATGATGGCAGCAGCAGTACACCAGAAAGAGGTTCTTGTGGGAGCATGGAGGCTGGATGATCAAAACTTTGGAACTGCTCATCATGCTCAGGAGAATATAGATTAGGTCTGCACAGCATGTCAGTTGTCGATGGGTTTTTTTGTCTTGTTAAAAAAGGCACTGTTGTGGTGTGACTGGATACAGTTTATTGGGACAGATGATGCCACCACATGTATTGGAGTTGTCATTCGAAATCCCCAATCAGGCTTGTAAGTCTCTTTTACCCTCTTCTCACTCTTGACATTAAGTTGTGTTGCTAATAAGTGTGAGATTGGCATTGGATTTATTGTGTCCATCTTCAGGAATGCAAGTATCTGAAATTTATCAGGAAGATGTTTATTTTAGGATGGAAAGACACTTCAAAAAATTTGATATTCCTAAGTTTATTGTTTGACAGAACATGTGTTGGGCACTTGGATTTTGTGAATGGTGTGAAGCTGGGTATTAACCAAATGATTGGTTCAGTTTCCCCAACTAGCTCCTGTCTTCTTGAGGTTAGTTGCTCATCTGGTCCCTCTGGTTCTGGCACATGCTTCAGTGCTTGCTTGATTTTTTGTCTCTTCACACACTAGCTCTGGATTTGTATGATGATAGATGTCAATTTGAAAGTGCAAATGGAGAATCCGGATGCAGAATTGAAGCTTAAGTAATGGGTTGCCAGGCACACCTCGTTGGAGGATTTGATGACCTTGTAGATAGAAAGAAGAAATTCTTGATGTTCGCATCGTCAGGTATTACTGAACTATTTGTCATGAAAGATGATTTGTCCTCAAGGAACATTCATGACCCTGAATCAGTAATGTGCTCTTGCAAAAGGGTGCTCATGGATTCTGGTCTTTTCCTGCCTTGTCTTGCATTTCAGAGTTGACTGTTGAAAGGTATTGAACTTGGACAGAGTGTGTGGGTCTTACAGGAAAGCGCAGACGTAGCAGTAAAGACCCAAAACAGCCAGAAGGGTACTCACGGCCCCTTGCAAGGAGGATCCTTGAGGAATTGCAGTCCTCATCTTGCAATTTCAATTTGCAGACTCTCTGCATTCTTCAACACAATACCACTGTTGGATCGAATGGCTTTGCTCATCCCATTGCATGGGGTTTTGTGGTAGGCCTATCCAACCTCCTGAGTGAAAGTTCTTCACGAGCACATTTCTTGCCAAGATGTGGACAGAGAAGGCTGTAGGAATCTTGGTCCTGGTGGCTATGGTGGTACCTTTGTATGCTCCACAATAGAATACTGCAATAGGAACTGGAAGAGAGAATAGGATGCCACTTGAAAGGTAGATAGGAAGAGGAAAGTTCAAAGGTGGCAGGATAAGAATCAGGCATCATGGGTGTTGATGGGGCTGGGTATGGACCTTCAAATGCTCTGACGGACCACTTGAGACTGCATAGTATAACGATGGTCTGGGTCAGTGAAGGAAGGAGGTCTTGAATATCACAATAGACAAAAGTTCTTGTGGATTCATCTTGCTGATTGTAGGTAAGGACGTAAGTAGTCAGGTCTTGAAGAAATTGAAAATTCTGATCTCCCAACATTCTCCCTTACAGAATGCTTTATGCTTTCTGGATTTGGAAATGTGAAGCCTGTAAAATTGAGGGTTACATGATGTGTGAAGGAGCCTAGTGTGGAGATCAAATAGATTGGTCAATACATGTTGCACACCCCTGGGACGTTACAATCATGTCATGCGGTCACTAATATTTTGCTGCATGCAGGTTGAAAGCAAAATTGGTCATCTTGCTCCAGCCACCTTTCATATTGATGCCAGGTGTCCAGATGGTGTTGTTCGTTCCTTGTGTCTTCTCACTATATCCTCCAATCCCAATTATGGAGCTGAACTGATGACACCCTACAAGACATCTGAAGATTCTTTTGCAATTGGTCCTACAAGATGGTGTGTGTATGGCCTTCAGCCCTGTTCAATTTATGAAGATGTGTTCAGAGGATTTGTTTCAAATGATAAGACTTCTTTTCATGTGCTCCAATCACTCCTTTGGTCTATGCTTTCAGCACATAAGATCATCACTGTTGTTGCCATATTTCCAGTGCAATTGTCACCCTGACATTTCTATTTGCATACAGGAGTGACAATCATGTGCAGTTTGCTGAGTATGCACTGGAACAGGAAGATTCATGGTTCTTGGAGAAGACTTCCACATCCCCATATGCGGAAGGCCCTGATTTCTTAACCTCTTCTCGAAGGTCAGTTCGTCTTCTCTGTCTATGCAGGCATTAAGTCTGTACTTGGTCCTCTAGGGGATTGCTATCACATGAATTGTGTTATCAGCTTGTCAATTGGGGAAATAATTTATTAATAAAATATTTTTGGGATTGTCCATAGTGGTTCAAATGATACAATACATTAAAAAACAATGGGTCTGCATGCTGATCACATGCAACCCTAGTTCTTGATTCGCAGTTAGATGCTAGTTATAACATGATGAATCCTGTCAAATATTTGACCAGCCCATAAAGGACTGAGATCCTTCTTAAATGCAGAAAACAAAATCACATTGCCAGTTGGGTGAAGTTTACAGATATTGAACCTGGTGACAGCAATTCGTGAACAAGCTCTTTCAGATGCATGCTGCTTCATTTACAAAATCCACAGCATGAGCTTCATTGTAACAAAGGTTTGTGATGTCTGTATTTTCAGAATGTATGCATACTTATTGGAACATCCAAACTGGGAGCAAACATTTCCAGGTGACTCTCCAAGAGTTTTTACAAGATCCAACCTTGGGGGATGGGACCGCCAACTAATTCAAACCCAACTAGAGCAATGTATGCCACAACGGAAGTAAGTCATATTGTGATCAGTACAACAGTTGTGAGTTGGTTTGCTCTTGATATTGAAACAATGAAGCATGTTAGCACATGAAGGATTTGCTTTGAATATTTGCATGGGTTTGCCTTGACTGACATACTTGTCTGGGAAACTGAACCATACTATGGTTTTTCTCACCATGACTTGGTTAAATTATGTTAGTAATCATCCCTCTATTAAGGAACGTAGAAACAGTTTGTTTGTCACATTGAGATCTCCCAAACCATGACGCCCCCCCCACCATGCTCTCGGCCACCTCGGAAAGCCCTCAATGAGTGGGTGTGCACCAAGGTGGTTTGGTAGTTCATAGACCTACCCAGCAAGACTTGTTGAATACTGAACAATTTTTTCAAAGAAAATTGAAAAAGATGAAGACTAAATCATAATTTTTAGACCTGAGGTGGTGGATTTTGAGCCATTTTCACACTGGAAATGAACTCTAGGGAAGGTCATTCCTTTAAAAACAAATTTTACCAATAAGGTTGAATTCTCCTACATTAGGTATTTTCTTGAAAACAAGTCTTTTAAAAAGTGTATTGTGTTAAATCTAATGTTCTGAATACAAATGCATAACTAATCCTTACACATGTTGCTAAAGAAAACTCCATAATAATGGTAAATATTTGGAAGCTTGGGTTAAATAACATGCAAGTTATACTAATAGAAATTTAAGTGCATGTAGTTTACATTCATGTGGCTAATGGAATAACAAGCCTAATATATACCTACTCAGTAATTTAGCAAATTAAATTTGAACTTTGCATTTGCTTTCATCATCCCAGTTTCATTTCTAGTTTTACTCTACTACATGATGTATAAATCAATAAAATCTCAAGTATTTATCATTTCTTGTAAACATGATCAATTATGTGGATGATAGATTACAACTTAAAATCTCAATCCAACATGGGATAATTCATTGCAATATGATTTTTAGAATGTAACAGATTAAAAACCAATTTCAAGTATTAGAGATCCCAATATTAGAGAAAAGAAAAACATCTTAAACATGCATAAGTATTGTACAAAATAGGAATTTCACTAAATGGATGAATTATGTTGCAATAAATGAAACCAAAAAAGATGCAAAACCAAGTTACAAATTAAAGGTTCAAAATCTCACCACCTATTGTGAATCAAACACACATGTCAATAGGCAAGATGAAATTATTCCATTAGACACAAAACAAATTATGATCATGTATGGAAAGCTACCCATTATTATATGCTCTATCTACATATCATACCCAAGTATCATATCAAGGAAGCATTTTATATTAACACTTAAATGCTAGGATGACCGATCTTTTTGGCTATTCTAGTAAAAAACACATACATTATCTCAATGCTAATCTGAAAGTAAAATGGCAATTTAGCTTCTAGGAGTGATAAAAGGACTCCAAAATCTGTACTTTAACTTCGTAATTGTTTTTTATGATCAAATATTAAGGAAAGAAAGGTCCACACCACAAGGGTGTCACCAAAAAGAGGGCACTCACCTAAATGTGCCTATGCTTTGACATCAAAGTCAAATTTCAACATTAAGTATTTGGTACATCAACACTAGAAGATGAGAACACTCATCTTACCATACCTAGATATGATAACAACACTAGAACAAGACCTTTTTCTATAGACCTTCGATGGATCAACTCATTTCAAATTTTCTCTCTATGTGGGTTATCATGGCCTACTGGTTGTGGGCAACCCAACAAAGAAGATGCATGTAAAGCCAATACCCAAACCTTGTAGAAACCAGCTATTGCAGACAAATGAATTTAGTTATTGCTACCTTCAACTCCTTCAGTAATTTCCCACTACAACTAAATCTGCTCATGCCTCCTAGACATAAAGGTGCTAGATTCTCCACAAATCCCAATAAAAGTCCCAAATACACTAGACTAGAGTAGTATGCCACACAACATGCCAACCCATTGACCCCCTTGAGCCTTTCATCATCTCCATCTTAGGTTTCTATTGACTTATTGACATATAATGTTCTACCCACTATCTTCAGCACATTGGAGTTTATGAAGCTAAAAGGCAAAACATCCACATGATTGAGCTTAGGCATTTTCCCCAAAACTCACAATAATAAAATCAAAAACATAAAATCAAAGAAAAAAGGTTTGAATCCAAGAGTGCTTAGCTTTCTTTGCCTTTTGGTATTTATCCCCGTCTACCACCAAGCGCATTGCCAATCTTTTCGCCTCATCTTCATCTTCACAAGAAAAGAAAATCTTGGAAATAGAGTTCCATTGCTAGTTCTGGATTTGGATGTTGGCATTCCATGAAGAACACAAACCAAAATTCATAAGCTGTAAACTACAAAAACATAAGAAAAATAACAAAACATAAAAAAGTAGAAAGTGCCTCCTTTAACGTCCATGATACCAATTGTCTCCTCTTTTGGCACTTTCTGCCAATCACATTTGATGTAGTAAATCATCCATTAGTTTAGGGTTTCGTCAAATTAGGGCTAAGCCACAAATGAATTTGCTGACACAAGTCCAGTCACATGTGTCACCACTCCCTTCTTAAAAATCTATGTTTTCATAGATTGGCTCATCAAGATGCTGAGTGGTAAATTTACAAATCTCTTCTTGCCTTCTCCCAACATTTCCCATCCAAATTTTTTATTATGCAAGTTCTACTGCCCTCATCTTGTTCTTAACATCCCTTTCCATCCTTGTAGCTTACAAAGTCATATGGTCTTTTCCAACTCCCCATCAAATTTCTTGTCTTGCCTGATTTATGCATCTTAATTTTGTTATCCCCTTCTTCAAACCCTTCAAACAACTATAACCTTTTTCAAACAACATATACCTTCCGTTGCTTCTTTTGAGCTTGCTCAACATTCTCTAACAAAGTCTTGTGAATGTTTACAACCAATTGCATCTTGTTAATCATTTGTTCAACCATAGCTTCATGTCCCACCTATTCATCCACAACAACACATAATCCACTCAAACTATTGTCAACAATAAGGCATGGGCTGCATCCAGTCAATACCATATATGGAGAATATTTGGTACTGGAGAATATTTGGTACTAGACAATATGCCACATCAATATCCAAACAACACCCTTGGCAACTAGTCATCCTAGTTTTGTGTGTTTGTTGAAGACATCCCTGTCGAACCACGCTTGATGGTCTGTATCAAATGTTTTACCATACCATTACACTATGGCCACATTGGTGCAATAAACTGATGCACTATCCGATAATCTTGACACAAAACATCAAATTCTTTCATCCATTCACTACCATTATTAGTGAGGACATATTTGGGCACACCAAAGCAGTAGGCAACTTCTTCTTCAAAAAATTTAGCTGTAGTCACTTCATCATGACTCCTTACTAGCCTTGTTTCACAACACTTATAGTAGTGATCTATAGCCACCATCATGTATTTATTTCGATTGAGTGTCTTTGGCAAAGGTCTTGCAGCATCAAATGCAATTTGATAAAACAAGTCACATATTAATATGCTCTTCATATCCTCCATTCTAGACCATAAGTTAATAGTCCTCCTAACAAGTTGACACTTATCGCAAGTTTTAACAAACTTTTTAACAAGGTTTGTCTTGTCATGTTAGAAGAAACATCGTTTAATTTCAAAAAAATTACGGGCTTCACCAAAATGCCCTATTTCAATGTGCATCTTTCTTATGATATGTGGTTTGTCCTTTGGTCTTAGAACTACAAGGTTCTGGAAGTACAATACATCTTTTTGCTAGTGATATTGGGACACCTTCCTTTTTGCTCTTTCCACATCAATAGGAGGATGTTCATTCAATTGCAACATACTGCTAGTGAGCAATTTCATGCTTAAAAGACCCTCCCATATGCCCAAATGATGACCCTTTCATCTTTTCCTTGCTTCCATACCCTTTGGGTCTTAGCTTGATCAACCAAATCATGTGCCTCATATACTAAATCCCAATAGTTTTGCTGAAGATTTAGTTTTCATTTGTCAGTCTCTTGTTTCCCTTGTTTGTCAGTCTCTTGTTTCCCTTGTCTTTCACTTTGGCAAACACCAATTTTTTTCCTTTTTTTGTGACTTCCTCACTACAATTTCCCACATCTACTTCCATAATAGTGAACAAATTAATGATAGTTTCAGCTTTCTTGGCAACATTTGATTTGGGAATCTCTTGACTAGTGCCACTCAAGTCTTGAATTTCACTGCCAAAATTTTCATCAACCTCATACCTTCCCACTAGATTTTTGTTCAATGCATCCACATTGGAATGCTTAGCACCAACATGATGGACAATTTTTAAATGAAAGTTTCGAAGCATCGAGATCCACCTCCCCTTTTGTCCTTATGCATCTGAAACTATAGTAAGCCACTCTAAAGGTTTATGTTATGTTTTTAATAAAAAGAACATTTGATAAAGATACTATCGGAAGTGCATTATGCCCTAAACAAGGATGTAACATTCTCCTTCCATAGGATGAAACCGCTTTTGTATGGGGGATAATCTTTTGCTGGCACATGTTATCACTTGTTTTTTTTTTTCTAATTTTTGTGATAGAATGGCCCCTACACCTTTGATGGACCAGTCCACATCCATAATGAAAGGTTGTGAAAAATCAGGCCTAGTCAAAACATGAGATTCCGTGAGCCTTTTTTTTAGAATCACAAAGCACCCTAGTAGATGGGTGTCCACACAAATTTACAATCCTTTTTAGTCAGGCCAAACAACAGCTCTGCAATCTTGGCATACCCAAGGGTGAGTCTTTTGTAATACCTTGTGAGTCTTAAGAATGCCCTCACATTTGTAACAAATTTGGGAATCAGAAAACCTTCCACAACAACAACCTTTTTAGGGTCATGATATGAACCTTCTACACTCACAACATGATCTAAAAAAGTAATGTTCTAAGCACCAAAACAACACTTGTTAAGGTTTAATTTTAAATGGACATCTCGGAGTCTTTGTAACACTAGCTTGATATGTTGCAAGTGATCCTTCTAGTTCAAATTGTGTATGTTGACATCATCAATAAAAACCTTAAGGAACCGATTTTTCCAATCCTTCACCCACTATCCTTAAAAAAATGTTGGCAACGTTTTTCAATTCAAATGGCATAACATTCCATTCATAAAGAC
>Ga0116231_10006350_pt1 | contig 22628 bp, 23 predicted proteins | sample S1TSphgellanicum_2_FD_89695 | JGI IMG/M metagenome (GOLD analysis project Ga0116231, IMG submission 89695) | Host-associated microbial communities from peat moss isolated from Minnesota, USA - S1T2_Fd - Sphagnum magellanicum MG | ecosystem: Host-associated > Plants > Peat moss > Unclassified...
CTCTGGGAGAGAACGTTTAAATTATTATAAGTGTGGGGAGTGTATTTAAATGGGGTTGTTTTTTCGCTTGTGGGGGGGGGGGGGGGGGGGGGGGGGGGGGGGGGGGTTTGAAAAATGGAATTCATGCTTTGACCAGCAATCTTTTCTTTGGAAACACCCCACTTTTTTTCTTTTTTTTCTCATGATACGGACGGACATGGACCAAGGGCCAAATATCATGGGAAAAATATGGAAAATTCATTGTTGCGTGTCCTTTACCCATTGTAAAACTTTGCAGTGCATAAGCTTTATGGGAATCAGGCCCATGGCGGGTCTGCCTTTCCAAGGCTTCGTATTCCAGTAAAGTGGCTTCATCAGAAATCAGGCCCACCACAAGATGGATGAAGTTCATGTGTCCGGGTGAAGGCCCGGCCAAAACAAGGGGCCTGCTATACAGTCGTGTAGGAGGGATATTTAGGGGATATTTAGCTCCAAATACACTAAAAAAATAAATTCCGCGCTGGGAGCTTTATGTCATCATAGAATAATGGCGAAAGAAATCTCTTAAAATCATAATTTTTTCTCTTTTTTTTTTTCATTTTCTGAAACAAAATTCGCCAAGTTGCGAAATTTCGCCACCAAAAGAAAAAGAAAAAAGAAAAAAAAAAGAGAAAAAAACACTGGGCACAAACACTTGGTTAAGAATCCGTGACCAATGCAGGAGCGCCGCGTGACAGTCATGTGGCCCTGCTGTTTGGTTTCCGGGTTCTTGTGTTTGTGTCTGTCTGCTGGCAGCCTTGCAACTTCCGCTGTTGCACAGCAGCAGCGACAGCCAGCGCCGATGCCAAAGAACTGCGTCTCTCCTTCTTTCTCTCTCTCTCTCTCTCTCTTCTCCTCCTCCTCCCGTTGTTGTTGTACGGGTCCATCATTGGTCGGTGACTCTTTTCTTTCTCTCTGTCTTACGACTCCTCCCGCTTTCCCAACAGGTAGGTGGGGGAGGGAGGAGAAAGAGAGAGAGAGAGAGAAAGAGAAAGAGTCGGGAACAATCCATCATCAGATTCTTGGATCTGTGAGCCGTTTGCGGACGCTGACAGGGCTCTTCTCGTGATTTTTTTTTGGTTTGCTTCACCAGTATCTCTTCGGTAGCTTTTTCAAACCTTTTCTTCTCCCTCGACTCCATCATTAGGTTACTTTGCTTTTTGTTGAGATCTTTGCCTCGTCGTCAGTCCCGGTTGTAGCAGGAGCTTGACACCGGTGGTTTCGAAGCAGTGCGCGGCGAGACTGCCTGTTATTGCCTATCTTAGTGGCGGAGCGGAGGGACGGGGTGCATTGACAGAGGACTTTGAAGATTTGTTGTAGCAGAGACGAGAGATTTTGGTTTTGGTGCGACAGTTGGGAAAAGGGAGGCGGATTTCGGACTCGCATTGGTAGGTAGGTATCTTCTCTTCATCGCCATTGCCATGGGTTTGTGGGTTGCTTTTCTGTTTAGAATTGCAGCTGAAGTGAGAGTTCCGCGGCCGCGGGCTGCATTCTTGTTGAATGTGGCTACAGCAGGTGCGTTGTCGGAGTTTCTCAAGGGGATGAAGGAGTCGCGTCTAGTGGCAAAGAAGGAATCGCTGCATTGCTTGCACAAAGTAGATCAGTCATTTGTCGACAAGGGCTCAGTGCAAGTGTAAGACGTCGGGGCAGGGGAGGGTGATCGGATCCGACGACATCATGAGAATCAATGCTGCTGCACGGTCTCCTGTTTCTTCGCCAGGGCAGCAGCTGAAGATGCAAAGAGACTCCTCCAAACCTTTGGCGTCTGATGCCTTGCCACTTCCCGTTGGCTTAACAAATAAGATCTTCATGGTGCTTTTCTTCTCTGCCTCGTATTACCTGATGCGGCGATGGCGGGAGAAGATCAGATCGTCGACGCCTCTCCACATGCTCAACTTGGGAGAAATTGTAGCCCTGATGGTGCAGTTGGCTTCCTTCATCTACTTGATAGGGTTTTTCGGCATTGACTACGTTCAGAACTACATCAACAAAAGCAGCGATGGCTCTTGGGATCTAGATGATGTGAGAGGAGAAGACATTCCAAGGAGGCAACAATGCTCAGCAGCTGAGATCAGAATTCCAAGACCTCCAGTGCTGCTCAGAGGAAAGACTCTTGCTGATAATGCTGATGATGACATTGCTTCTGCTGTCAGAGAGGGAGCAGTTCCTTCTCATTCTCTGGAAGCTGAATTAGGGGACTGTGGCCGCGCAGCTTCTGTTCGGCGGCAAGCTGTGGAGTTGACAACGGGTAGATCCTTGGAGGGCCTTCCACTAACAGGCATTGATTATGCTTCCATACTTGGACAATGCTGTGAGATGGTGGTTGGGTATGTTCAGATTCCTGTTGGAGTGGCCGGGCCTCTCCTGCTTGATGGATTTGAGTTCACTGTGCCAATGGCTACCACAGAAGGATGTCTTGTGGCAAGCACCAACAGGGGATGCAAGGCAATCTATCAATCTGGTGGAGCCACCAGCACTCTTCTCAGGGAAGGTATGACAAGAGCGCCAGTGGTGCGGTTTGCAACAGCTAAGCGTGCAGCTGAGCTTAAGTTCTTCCTTGAAGATGCCAATAATTTTGAGACACTATCAGTCATCTTTAACAGGTAGAGAATGTGCACCTCCTCACAAAGTGATCTGCTTCCAGATTTTATCACCATGAATAGCTTGATGCATGGAGAGAAAACATTCAGGGAGGTAGCACCCGTGCATAATCTAGCCATCATAGAGTTGTGCTTGGTGTTAAAGTGAATAACAGAAGCAGAAGGAAAAATTTTCCTCTTTAACCACAGAGCCTAGTTATGTCACCTTTGTTTGATGTCCTCTACATAGTTTCTCCTTCAGGCTGTCAGTGGATCCCCATTCTCTAGGTACCGGGCATGTTTTTCACACTTTGCAGCAAAGAAGGTATTAGCCAACCTGATGGTGTCGTGTTGTTTGGATGCACTCCTGATCTCATAATTGATGTCTTCAAATTTAGCTTATAAAGCCTTCATGGTGTGCAGGACTAGTCGCTTTGCACGCTTGCAAGATATCTTCTGTGTCTTGGCTGGACGCAATGCATATTTACGGTTTAGGAGCTCAACTGGTGATGCTATGGGAATGAACATGATATCAAAAGGTGTTCAGAATGTTCTGAGCTATCTCCAGCATCTTTTCCCTGATATGGAGTCCATAAGTGTCTCTGGTAAGTGGTAAAAGAATTCTTGCAAAATGTGGATATGGGCTCCATTACACTTTTGCTTTGGCTATGGTCTCCACAGGTCATCATCCTAGAGAATATAGTTGCTTGTGATACCAGATTTGGTGGTGTTGTTTTGAACTATTCATGTTTTGCCCTCCATTGCAAAAAGGAAGCTGTGCAACAATAGGTCAATTCTTCTCAATGAAATGTTTATGATGTGCAGGCAACTTCTGTGCTGACAAGAAAGCAACAGCTGTGAATTGGGTGGAAGGTCGTGGCAAGTCAGTTGTATGTGAGGCAGTTCTGAAGGGAGAGATCATTTCCAAGGTTTTGAAGACTTCAGTGTCTGCATTGGTGGAGCTGAACATGGTCAAGAATCTTGCTGGCTCTGCCCTTGCTGGTGCTCTTGGAGGTTTCAATGCACATGCTTCGAACATTGTCTCTGCTATCTTCATTGCAACTGGCCAAGATCCTGCTCAAAATGTTGAAAGCTCACATTGCATAACAATGATGGAAGCTGTAAATGGGGGACAGGATTTGCATGTCTCTGTGACTATGCCCTCTATAGAGGTCAGCATGCAATAATTTATATTCCTTGGTGTGCACCAAAGGTGTTGTAGTTATGTTCCAGTTGTCAATCTCTGTGTGAGTTAATCTTTTTCCACCCATTTTGCTAGCTGGTACCCATCCCTTGAGTTCCAGTTTGTAATCAGGGGGCAGCATGCTTCTACTTGCAGGTGGGGACAATTGGTGGAGGCACACAGTTAGCATCACAAGCAGCATGCTTGAATCTACTTGGGGTGAAGGGTGCAAATTTAGAGTCACCAGGTGCAAATGCACATACGCTGGCAAGGATAGTTGCAGGTGCTGTACTGGCTGGTGAAATTTCTCTCATGTCAGCACTGGCAGCAGGTCAGCTGGTGAACAGCCACATGAAATATAACCGGTCAAGCCAAAATGTTGCTGAGGCAGGAACAAGGTAAATCTGATATGCTCTTCAAATGGAAATAAATATCAGAGCTGTGAAGAGAGAGAGCAAGGGCTCTTCCTGGTTCATGGAGCCACTTTCACAAGGAAGAGATCTAATTTTACATTTGGTTATAGTTGGGAGTTATTGATCTCATTCACTGGTTCCCATTGATTTAGGTGCTGCGGTGCAGCACAATTCCAGAACAGAAAACAAAAACCAATGAATAGCACCGAAGAAGATATGTGACATAATTTCTCAGAGGAGTGAATAAGGGAGGATTAGATTGGGGGGAAGAAGGTATCTTTGTTTTCAAATCTCTTTAAAAGATTTTGAAATTGTCTGACAATATTGTTCATGCTGTTTGTTTTGTCTTATTTGGTGGCTTGTGGGTGGATGATCCCCTGGTTTTGCTTTAACTTTCTATAATTCATATGCTACACTCCAAGGAGTGGACGGGAAAAAGCAAGGTCCCACTGCTACAGCCCCATTTATTAGAATAGACAAAGAGGCATAATTACAGCTTTTGAAATGCCATTGGAACTTTTGTCTAAAGAAAGCGCTGGCAAAGGAGAGCTGATTATAATGTGCCAGTGTGCACTGTGAACCAGCTGGTACCCATCAGTGCAGCATGCAGGATGGATGATGTGTGGACAGGAAACATTTTCTCATTGTATTTCTGTCAGATGATTTGTACACAGGAATACATGGGAATCACTTGCTCACTGTATTTCTGTCCTGTACCTATTTATCAACCATTGACATGAGGATGGTTTATCTATCTATTAAGGAGTTTGTTTTGTTTGTTGCATTGAGATCTTGCAAACCATGGCAGCCCTTTGCCCCACACCCTTGGTACTTGAGGAGCAGCTGGTTTTGTAATGTTTATAACTATGCTCCAAGATGTATTGAATATTGAACAATTTTGTTAAAGAAAAATTAACCAAAGTCACAACCCAAAAAATTAGAGAAATTGGGGCAACCCCTGGGTACTATTGGGGAGCCCTTGACAAGTGGGATTTCTTGGAGGTGATTTCTTAATTTTTAGACCTAAGGTGGGGGGGGGGTGGGGAGACATGAGTAATTTCTGTTACTGGAAAATACTTCAAAATTTTAAATAGGTATTTTGCAATTGGGTTCTAGCATGCAGCTCCTGTTCACACTTGGAACAGTTATATAGTCATGTTCACACTTCAGTGGCACAGGCTACACTAGTGTTGATTACAATGTGGACAAGAAATACATTTATCATTGTATTTCTGTCTACATCCACATATATCTACCTACCTACCTAGTACTCCCAAAGTGCCCTACTTGCCTACTAGTTTCATGTTAACCACTGACATTCCAAGTTAGCCACTAACCTGTGGTTATTTAAACCAGTTACACGGGTAGTTATCCACGTGGGGGGAAGAAGGCAGTGGCAGGGTTTACATGTATGGTTACCGAGGTGCGTTTCAGGGAATGACCAAAGTTGGGTAGGATTGAACTGGAAGACATGGACTCTGTTGCTATTAGGGAGTCTGATGCAAGGCCAATGGATAGATCTGAGTGTATGACTCAAATGAGCATTTTTTTATCTGGAAAAAAATAATAGGCCAACAGATCTTAGTGTACATTGGAATGAGCATTTCTTATCTAGAATAATCTATATTTTTTAATCAAATCATACCCCAATGCTCTTATTGAAACACCCATTTCTACATGAGTTACAAGTGTATTTTGTGTTGTGTATTTGGTTCATGGCACGTCAAGACTTTGTTTAGTATCTTTGGAAGTATCATGAGAATATCATTTTGTATTGAAAGTTTGCATTTTCACTATCAGCATATCATGAATTCTCATGAATTCTAATATGCTTGTTGCTATCAAGCACATGGTGCCATGTGCTCTAACACTCAGTTGGCCAGTTTGTGAGGGTGTTGCTTTCAAGCACAGAGTGCCCCTGTACTCTCTAACCCAGTTGGCCAGTTGGGGCCTGGATCTGCAGACACCCACTTTGCAATTTGCGGTCCTTGAAGGTTTAGTGCAAACAGCAGAAGCATAAGTTGAAGGCATGACCTTGAAATACCCAGTTTTAGGGTGGATGTGCCAAAACCTGGGCACCCGCCTTTGGGTCTCCCTTTCAGGTCTGTCTTTCATACAGAATTTTGGAAAAAAATTTCCCATTGTATTTTGAGGGAACATGTTGTGAAACAGCCTTAAGCTTCGTTGGCATACACTATTGTTCAATAAGTGCAGTGCACTTGCCAGCCAGCCCAGCCTGGCTCAGTTGCCAGTGCACATTTGCGTTCAATAAGTGTGGCACACGCACCAGCCTGTCAAAGTGCATTCCACTCCAACACTCCTTCCTTTTTTCAAAGATCTTCAAGATTCTTTATTAAGGGTAAGGCATCCACATGTTGTTAAGTCCTGAGTGTGTTGGTGCCTTACCCTTCTTTGCACAATAGCTTTGGAAAATTTTCTCTTTGTTGTTTCAGGGCCTCACCTAGCACAGTTGCCCTGTAGGAGGGCATTACAGCATAAGAGCCTGCTGATGGGAGGAAGTAGCCAGATGATTTCTCAGCTTTCATTGCTGCTCTCAATTCCTTCCTTGGCTGCTAGGTAAGGGAACAGCCTGACAGAAAAACACAAGCTCTTGCACCAGCAATATGCATGCAGTCAAGGCCAGATCCACATTTGGGTTAACTCAGAACTCAAGAGCATAACAACAGTACCCTAAGCTTGTTATGATTCACAAGCCATCTTCAAAGATCAGAAAACCAATTGTTGACTCCCAAAGTTCACGACAACTAACTCCCCTTTCAGACATCATTGACAATTGCCTATTTAAGCTTCATGAACAAAATCAGAGTCTGCAACTGCTTATTTGTTCATCCTTTTGAGATAACATTGTTGCTAACCAACCTCTCAAGTTGTTCTTGAATGAACTGGAGCAAAAACTCAGCATTCCTATTTGACTTATGTACACCTACCTGTGCCCACAGACATTGTCGTGCAGATGAGAGGCAACTTTTCACTGAAGAAGTTTGAAATGAATTATCAGTAACTGACCTTCATCTCAGAAAGTCATGAAAAAGAGAACATAACCCCAATTTGCCCAGACAAAGAGAGGACAGCTCTTTTCAGAAGAGGTCAGTGATTCTGAAGCCTCTTCATCAAACTCTAATAGCAAATGTCTGACACCAACATTCCGCCATCATGTACTCTGTTGTGTCTGCTGCGGATATTTATCTCCCCCAAGAACATGTTCCAAATTCCATAACTATATGACACATACAACCTTCAGAAAACCCACAATCTAACATAATCTCTGAATCTGAAGAGAAATCTCTGTAACAAGATTTCATTGAGGATGACAGATGCTTCCATGAAAACAACAGAGTTATATTATTATTTCACATCTTACCACAGATTGCACATTGCTTATGAATTCAATCACATAACAATGTTTACAGGTGGCTCCCTGATTAGATTACTGACCTCAAGCACAATCAGTAAGAATTTCTGAGGAACTGAGCAGACAATGATGTGGCATGAGCTAACCAGAATAATGGCCACTTTCCTGCAGAATGCTCAAGCAGTATAGCAATATATTCACTCTACAGATTCATGAGTTGCTCAATGGATCATTACTGGCCTCTCCCTTTGAGCTTCATCATCCTCAGCTGAAGAAGAAGGGTTGAACTGGATTGTTAATTGGATATTGAGCTGAATATGCCCAGACCAAAACATGACTCATGTCAGTGCATATTCATTCTGTCATCACCCTCCATTAGCTTGCAAAGCAAGCAATAAGCAACTGAATGGAAATTTGTCTTTAATAGCATAAAAGACGGTGAAGTCAATCTTGGGATCATACAATGCACCATCTGCTTCATTTATCTACAAACAATCAACTCACAAATCAAGCTTGAAAGAATCCATAATCCCCATATTTGTCAAACATACATGGAGGAGTGTTGACAGATGTGAATTTCAAAGAGAATTGCAGGCATAATACCCACCAAGGCTTGTCAAAACTGCAATTCAAAGCATCCTCCAAAGATTTATCTGCTCAGTTGCATTTTTTGATTTCACCCATATACATACATATATCTCTGGTCTTTGTGACCACATTCATGCTCTCTACCTTCACTGACATAACCCATAAGAGAAGGAGAACACCAAAATCCTGAAGATGAAATATGAACAAAAAGAGAAAGAGAAAGAGAAAGAGAAAGAAACCAAGCAATGGAAATGACTCAATAAAGGAAGGAGGAATATAAGAGACAGAGAAACAAGATGGAGAATTTTGAGAGAGTAAGTACATTAGAGAGGATAACAGTCAACTTAGAAAAAAATTTGCTACCTTCCATGAACCTACAGAGAGAGATGAGAAAACCAAAAGATTGCAACAGCATGGGAAAGAGATTTGTCAGTTCTTCTTAAGTGATTCAAGAGCTTTATGACTTCTTCAACTTCTCCCAAAGAAGAATCATGCATAAGAAAGATTTATCAGTTCTTGAGTGACTCAAGAGCTTCATGGACTTGTTCAACTACCTCCTATTCCTGAAGAATCTGTGTATAGGAAGAAAGATTTTTCAGTTCTTCAGTGACTCAAGAGCTTCATGACTACATCAACTACTTCCAAAGAATCTAAGAAAGATTTGTCAATTCTTCTTGAGTGATTCAAGAGCTTGATGACTTATTCAGCTACTCCTAAAGAATTGTGTTCAAGAAAGATTTGTGGGTTCTTCATGAGTGATTCAAGAGCTTGAATGACTTCTTCAACTACTCCCCAAGAATTGCATTCAAGAAAAAATTGTGGATTCTTTCTGAGCGATTCCCAAGCTTCGTTACTTCTTCAACTACTCCCAAAGAATTGTGTTCAAGAAAGATTTTTGGGTTCCTCTTGAGTGATTCAAGAGCTTCATTACTTCTTCAACTACTCCAAAAGAAGAATCGTGTTTAAGAATCCAGCTACTTCTCTGCGGGGACATCATCAGCTGCTTCTTGTAACTTGACGACAACACACCGAGGCTCAATTCACCACCAGCAAGATACCTTTCTACAAGGAGCTTAGCCACAATCAATCAGTAAGATTGATTATAGGACCCAAGAAAAAACAAAACTCCACAACAACAGATCACAGCAATCACACTTTGCAGAGGGAAAGCAAAACAGCATACCCATGCGTTGCAAGGCTTCAAACACGTCCAGACAAGAAAGAACCAACCTCTGCAGTTGCAGTCATTTTGTTGCTTGCAAGCTCCTTCCAAATCTCCTTGGCTGCTGCATCCATTGAAGGAGATGCTGTAACCTATTTCTTTGTTCGGTTTCCTTCTCTCACCGCACACTAGCCTACGTTGTTGCTGTAATCCCCCGAAGAACACATCGCAAGTCGAACTGCCATCGCCGGAGCCCACAACGACCACAAATGCTCAAGAGTTTCAATCCCTAACTCAACCAATTTCTTCATTAGGGTTTCACGGCCGCCCTCGACTCCTGTCGCGGTTTGAAACCCTCCCCCCCGGGCTACGACCGTCCGTCGTAATGCACAAGACGCGTGCGGCGGGCATAATCGTCAGCGTCGTCCTCGTCTTATGTGGATAATAAAGTAAATGAAAACGCGCGTTTGGTTTACTGGTTGTGAGCTGCTGTGGATTGCCAATCGCTTCCGAGGATTCTTTTTCGCTTTGATTCTTTTCTTGCGTTGCTTGCGATCTCTCATGGTTGCACTCTTCTCTTCTGTCTCTCTCCCTCGATCTTCCCTGTACTTTCTGTGAAGAACTTTCTGTTCTTTAAGGGTGATACTTGGGAGTTTCTTGCGTCGTTTTGGTCTTCCGGTGCGTTGGTGAAGAGATGTTTCGTGTGCTTGTCGTGTAGCGAACGCAAGAGATGTGGTGAACTAGTCTGGTAGTAGCAGCAGCAGCTTGTGGAAGGACTCTTTCTTCCCACAAGTACTTTCAGGATTTGGCTGCAAGCAAAGAAAGAGATCACGTAGAAGAGAAGAACTAGGAGCGGAAGAGCGGGAGAGCGGATTTTGAGAAGAACTTGGGTAAGATAGATATGGCGTCAGTGCAAAATGGATTGGAGTCATTCCAGTCCGAGGGCAGAAACTGGACGCCGCCGGCTCCCACTTCGAAGCCCGCCGCGGGCTTGCACGTCTACAACAGCCTAAGCAGAGAGAAAGTGCCTTTTGTCACCAGAGATGGCTCTAATCAAGGTACTTTTTCGGGAAGAAACAGAATCGTGATCCATCTGCTCCGTCTGTAGATCGTCGTTCCAGAACCAATAGAGAACACAATATCCGAAAAGAAAATATTAGAGTGAAGCTTTTGTACAAATCCTAGACTTTGCGGCAGAAGAAGATCACGACTTGGTTGGGAAGAAGAAGACCTGGCTGACCGTGAAAGGTTTGGTTTGAGGAGCATGATCTCGTCATTCTTGTGAGATCTAGCATCTCTTGAGAAGCTCTGCGGACTCATCCTTTGTTTCGCAACTGACAATGCATGCTGCTGCCATGGCACAGGAGACCTAGCAACCTTCCTTCCTTCCTTGCTTTAATCTTTGCATTTCTTTCCTCATCCTCATCCTCATCCTCATTATGGTCTTATGTGTTGCAGTCACCTGGTACATTTGCGGACCTACTGTCTATGATTCTTCACATCTTGGACATGCAAGGAACTATGTGACATTTGACATCATCCGACGGATCATGGAGGTAAGTGGTTGTTGATCTTCTGTTGACTGTTTGTTTCTGTTGCAAGCAGCATTGTCTAGGTATTTGTTGATCTTTCTCTTGACTATTTGTTTCTGTTGCAAGCAGCATTGTCATTGCCATTTGTTGTAGATCTTTCTTGACTATGTTTTTGTTTTTGTTGCTGCAAGAATTATCGTGTATTGGAATTTTTGAGGATATCATAGAGAGCTGGATTCTTCACGGGATCATATGCAGTGCAGCTTGGAATGTGGAGTGTGTGGTTTTATCATCATTAAATGCCTGGTTGGTTTTCAGGAGTATTTTGGATACAACATCCTCTATGTCATGAATGTTACTGATGTTGATGACAAGATTATCAATCGAGCTCGCCGCAACTACCTTCTTGATCATTTTCGTGCAACTGCAACCGACCCTGACCAGGTAATTCTTGAATTTTCAATCTGCTGATTGATTTGTCTGCTTCACTGATAATCTGTAGCGGATAACTGCTGGCTGGATCTAGTGTCATGCTTTCTCTCAGTGAGACTTTGCAATACTCAGGGAGGTGGGGGAGGTTTTACCACAGGTGACAGTTGAGTTTGAGGAAGCATATGCTAGAGAACATCTCAAGCAAAGAAAGCAGGTGTGTTTGTTGTTCAGTGGAAGAATTTTTTTGCTGAGTCTTTTGTATAACAGCTTAAAAGACTGCATGCTGCTTCCTCATTCTATTGGTGCAGAATCTACCCTAAATCATTCTGTGAGCTTTTTATGGCTTCTGTCTTTGTTCTCAGATGATCATATTCTTAAAGTTTGCTGTCTTGTTTCTCTATCTTTCCTTGTAGGGTTTTTTCTTGTTTTGTCTTCCTTTTTCTTCTTGGGTTTCCTTGGTTTTCTATCCTTTTCTAGGTTTTGTTGAGCTAACCAGCACCATGGCCAAGTCTTCTTCTTTGAGCCTGGTCTTGTGATTGAAACTCAGTACGTTGCATAATGTATGACATGGGCCTCTACCCACTGCCAGGAGCTGATTAAGTCAGTGGGGATCATATGGGTTTCCTTCTTTTGTTGTTCACTGATATGCTGTCAGATCACCTTATTATTTGGCCATATTTCAATTCCTTTCAGGTTGACTTTCTATTTTAGGAGTGGCTCTCTTCTTTTTCAATGCCAGTGATATATTTTTGTATTTCAAATCATTCTAGCCTTTTTATTTCGTCATTTTTCAATTCATGTTGATTTAAATTGCAAGTTTGAGAAGCTCTCTATGCATATGAACATTATGATTATTGACAAGGTATCTCTGCAAGTGTTGTAAAATCATCTCAAACTTTTGGAGTTCTGCAGGTGGAAGTTACAATTGGAGAGCATCAAAGGGCAAGGTCATCGAGACAGCTGGATGAGATAGCAGATGTGAGTTTGAACACTTGTAGTTTTCTCCCAATTTCACATGATACAGCTGACACTCCAGAAGTTTTTGCTCAACAGTTTTGGATGTTACAAGTTTGTTCCCATGAGCACAATTTGCAGTTGTGGACATCGGCATTCAAGTGAATGACCTTGCTAGTTTGCTGGTTTATGCAGTAGCTTGAAATGCTAGAAGATATGAGCTTGGCTCTGAAGAACAGCACCATGGATTACTGCTGATATCAATGTGAACACTAATCTAGCAGATTGAGTATGTGAAGATTTCCTCTAGACTGACGGGTTGTGTTGAATGGCAGAAAGTGAAGCAAGAGGAGCTGAAACTGCAGAAGATTGAAGAAGCCAAGGAGAGGTTTGAGAAGCTCAAAAGGGAAGCCTGTGATTTGGGAGGCAAAGAAGGTGTTGAGAAGCTTCTATCACGGGGCATTGCAGACATTCTGGCATCTCATCTTGATGTGAAGGGCAAGGCATCAGTAACAGACCATGCTATTTTCCGTTCCCATGCTGCCAGGTAGCCTTGCAGTGCTTGGGATTTGTGAATATGTTATGTGGAATACGTTTCTTTGAGACCCTATGTCTTCCTCAATTCAACCAGTAGTCCAGGTTTGTAATGAGGATCCATGTACTAAGATTGTCCCCAGTGTTTTGGTGATTCAATTAAAGTCTTATAGACATTGTGATTCTTCTGCCGTAATTTTCTGTGAGGACAATGTGTTCTATGTGGCAGTAGAGGCGGGGTGTGGAGGGTGAAATAAAGATTCAGAGATTGTTTGGTTGCAGGTATGAGCGTGAGTTTATGGAGGATATGAAAAGCCTTGGTGTGCGGGTCCCTAAGGTGCTTACTAGAGTCACCGAGTGAGTACCACAACCAGAACAATAGCCAACTTGTCAATACTGGTTGAGATGTGCTGTAGAGTGACTAATGCAGAGTGACAATCATGGTGCAGGTATATTCGTGAGATCATTGAGTATGTGCAAGTCATCCTCGATCATGAGCTTGCCTATGTTGCCAACAACAGTGTGTACTTTGACACAAAAGCCTTCAGGTATGTGATCTTGGTTAATATGGTTAGTATTGTCATTGTTAGGACTGCAAATAGTTTCAAGTGAAATATATGCTTCTTGCAGGGGAAGATCTTATTGAGGTGTTTCACTACATTCTATCAGCACATGGCACTACACAATTGCACATTGAGGAAAGGTTCTATTTATAGATGTGGTATGAAATTGTTCATGTTGGCAGGGATGCAGGTCATACATATGGGAAACTGAATCCTTGGGCTGTAGGGAGCTCTGAGTTGGCATCTGAGAGTGAGTCAAACTTTGAGACCACAGAGAAAAGGAGCAGCTGTGATTTTGCATTGTGGAAGGTGTGTTCCCTCAACTTGTTTTGTCTGAAGTCTTCATAGCTCTGGAGTTATGGTAGGTCACAAATGGGTTTGTGATCAGTGCTATTCTGTATTTTTTGAGTTTAGGTTGTATTTCTAGATAACTCACATCCATCAGATCATGATAAACTTTTTCAAGTAATGCAGAAAAGCAAGGAAGGAGAGCCTGCATGGAATTCTCCTTGGGGAATGGGACGTCCAGGATGGCACATAGAGTGCTCTGCAATGGCCAGTGATATCCTTGGTGACTGTATGGACATCCACTCTGGTGGACAGTAAGTACATTTCCAATTTCCATTGCTTTTGACAATGTGTTGGTGTCAATAGTATGTGACATCCTAAAGCTGTCTTCTTGCTTTCTTGTTGGTTTGCTTTTTTCCTTTTGCAGAGGGGCAAGCGTCTTCTAATCAGGCTGTTTTGGGGTTTCACAGTGACCTTCAGTTCCCACACCATGACAATGAGTTAGCCCAAGCTGAAGCCTACTTCAATTCCTCACAAGTGGGTTTGCTGTCCTGACATTCTTCATTTCTGATTGGATTCCTTCAGTAGTTTCTCTCCTCTATTTGCATTATGCTGATACGAGGTTTCACAATCTTCAATGTTCAATTCTACACTCAGAAAACTAGTAAGGAAACAAATACTTACAGAATGATAGATATAAGGGACATGCTGCTAGAAGCAGCTCCACTTTTGAGTGACTAGGTGGGTTTTGGACCTTTGTGATTGCAGTGGGTAAAATATTTCTTTCACTCAGGCCACCTCTCGATAGATGGCTTGAAGATGTCAAAGTCACTGAAAAACTTCATAACCATTAAAGAGGTTGGTTACATCCATCCCTGCCTTTTTTAGACCTTTTGTACCCCTAGAAGTTAGCAAGCACTTTCTTGTTCATCTAATGCAACTTCTTTGTGCTCCTTTTAGTGCATTAGTTTGGTGTTTATTAGGTGGGACAAGGCAGGGCACATGAGTTTGGAAGGAGATTTCTGTTGTTGGGAGTCCACAGTAACAATGTTGGGAATTGTTGTGGGTGGAATGCTTCTGGCTTTGCAGGCACTGCAGAAGTATACTTCAAGGCAACTTCGTATGTTATTTGTGATTCATGCCTGGGACAAGGTAGACAATCAAGTAGTTTCCTGTCTCCTGCCATCGCTTCAAGAGTCAGTAGCTTTTGTGTAGACAGCTCAAAAATGACTCTGTTTTAGGCCACATCATGTCTGTCTTTTGCAAACCTATTGTTTATAGGTTTTTGGGATTGTTCTGAGGTTACAGTTAGGTGTATCACCTTTTTCCCCTTTACAATCTGTGCAGCCCATAAACTTCAGTGAGGCAGCAGTGAATGAGGCACTTGGAAAGGAAAAGCAGTTCAAGAATTTCTTTTCCAATGTGCAAGTGGAGATGAGACAGGCGGTATGTAAGCTCTTACTTTTGTTCAATTGCAGCATGGGTAGATCTTGCATCCAGAACCTATTTCATGGATGATCTTCCAATGAAGACCTATTGTAAACATGATGTGCTGACAGATGGAGCCCAATTTGGATGCACTACACAGTTGATCGTCCATTGTTGCTTGATGGGCCTCCTCAGCAGGAATATTTTTGTTGTGGTTGGTGCAACAGTTTGTGGTAGGTTGTGACTAAAGGAGCTAGCTTTGTTTTTCTGAGTCTGGCAGGCTTTAGAGGATGACCAAAGGTGGGCTGATGATGAGAAACAACTTCAACGCAGGATAGAAGAAGTGCAGTCTAAGGTACTCATCCTGGGCTCCACCTACTTGTCTTGCTTGTGTGATGTTCTTCATGGGCATTGGAATGATTCCTGTGCAGTGCAAAGACAACTGATGTGGTTAGATATGAGCAGGTGCGAGTGCGACTGGAAGACAACTTTGACACTGCAGGTGCTGTGTCAGAGCTGCTCTTGTTGGTCAAGGATGTGCATTCCTACATTGACAAATGCAATTCCGTATGCTCATTCCCCCCCCCATCTTGTCCCTACCTGCCCTTTGTGCTCTGGTGGCATTTTAAACTTGTAACACATAGAGTCTTATCTCATCATGAAAGTTACATACGCATGACAGGACCTGGGAAGATGTCTAAAGAAATATGAAATAAGCTGTGATTGGTGGACAAAGATGGGACTGATGTTTGAAGTAATCTGTTTGATTCAGATGAGTCTAAAGCCAAGGATCTTTATTATTCAGGACGCAGCTGTCTATATTACGAGGATTCTCTCTATTTTTGGTAAGTTTTTGAATGCTTTTATTGTAAGGCTTGTGCATTGTATTCCTTGCTCTATTTGTTTGGTTTAGGATTTTACGGATCTTAACACCCAGATATGTGGTACCTGAAATGTCTGCTGATGTTGGCTATAAATTCCTCCATAGATGTTGAATAGATAAGGAGTCTCTTAGTCACTGCAGCCAGCAGCTTTGGTGGTTATATGGTCTATGGACATATTGAAGCATGGAGCTCATTTTGTAGGCCATTTAGGAACTGTCTAAGAGGTGCAACTCTTGTCAAATGGTCAATCTTGGTGATGAACAAAGTAGTGATCCTGGAACATTGCAGGCTTATGTGATGCTGGAGGAGGGGATATTGGTTTTGGATCCTCTGCAAGCCAGGGAGTTGCAAGTGCGGCAAGTCTTGAAGTTGTTGTGGTATGCAACAAACCTTGCAAAATTGAGTGTATTTTACTGTATATTACATTTGTCCTTTGGATACATCCTTGAGAACCAGATGCAGGGGCTTTGCACAATGTTGATATGCCATTATTGTTGGCTTGACATTAAATTGTGAATTGGTTTGCTTTTATGGAAGGGTGCTCAAGACTGGGATGTCCAAGCAGACACTAATTCCCAGTTCAAAAAATTTAGATTATGATACTGATAGAAAGGAGGGTAATTTTTTCCTCCCTCATTTGATATGTGGGGTGTTGCAGGCTCCATACTTGGATGCATTTGCTGTTTTTAGGGACCAAGTTAGAACAGCTGCAAGGGAGGGTGCTCCTAAGGTACACTGATCTACTTACAGGCTTTTTGTGTTTCAAACAATGGCATTAGAGAAAATCCATGATCTCCAGCTCATTTGAAACCAAAATGTTGATGGGTTTAAACTGGCTGGTGATGTTTAGCACCTTGCAGTGAACCTGTCCACTTCCAGTGAATGCAATAACTCTGATCACAAGGATAGCTCTTGAGGAAGAGAGGACTGAGTGTGGGAATATGTCATTTGAACAAAATCTACAGGAGAAGTTACTGGAGCTGGCAGATAGGGTGCGGGATGAAACTATGGTGGATCTTGGGGTGCGGTTTGAGGACAAAGGTGGTAAATCCACCTGGAAGTTGGATGATCCAGAAGTACTCCAAAGGGAGCGTGATGAAAAAATACAGAAGGATAAGGAGAAATTACTGCAGAAAGAAGTTGCACGAAGGGAACTTGAAGAAAGGAAACAGAAGGCTAGGGAGCAAAAGCTGCAAAGAAAACAACAACAACAGAAAGCAGGGTTTGTATCATCCTTTAGCAAAATCTGAAATGGGAAGTCTGGATGACTAAGTGAACTTTTTCCTTTCTTGTGGGATTTCATGTTTTGCATTCAGGGATGGGGAAATTTGATCAAGTCAATGCAGGAAGTCAGCCAAGAATTGCTGATTTGGATGCAGAGGGGTGCAGACAACCATACAAAGTGTTGCTTGAAACTAAAGTGAATGATCTGCTATGTACAATGTTTTGTAGGCAAAAAAATCTGGACAGCTAGGACATGGCAGGTGTACCAATAAAGGAGTTGTCTAAGAGGATGGGAGAGTAGTGCTTTTGATGGTCATCAAGTGCCCACTTACAATGCTGGCGGGAAGAAACTGACTCCTGTTAATGATGAAGGTTTATCTCTCATCCCTGGTTATCTTCCGAACTCCCCAAGAATCACTGCTAGATTGCTTACTACTTTTTCTTCTGCAGTTGTATTGCTGGAACCTGCCTGATTGCTTGAGATTTTTCGTCTTTGGAGGAGTCAGGGGTTAATGAGTTTTTCTCCTTTCTCATTCCATCCTGAAATTTGTGTCTAATTTTTGGATTGGACCAACTTATAGCCAGATTTTATGGAATATATGTGAAAAATCATCATTATGACTTCTGGGTGTGAGTTAGAAACCTGACTGTGAGGCACCAAATGTTCATCTGATGTGCAGTTGGGTGGATGAATTTCATCACACCAGTGGGGGGATTGTTTGCAACTATATTCTATTATTCAACAGCTGCAGAAGACTACTGAAGATGCTTGACCCTACTGGTTCATTGTACATGATGGTGAGCCTCAATCTTCAGCATTTATCAATGATCATGAATTTTTTTGAAGCATTTCACTGGTACAGTTTGGCAGTGTGAAGTCTCCAGACATGGTAGATCCTTTTTGTAGTAAGCTTAAGGGATAAATGTTTTCTGACCTCCTCAAATCATATTATTCACTGAAATTTGAGATCAAGCATTAGTGTGAAACAATTATGCACTTCAATTGTATAAGGAGGGAGAAATGTTTCTTCATTTCTGCAAAGGTTGTTTGTCACCATAAAAAGTGTTATTATTGCATTGGAAACCTTCTCAACATGGCTGATGAAAGCCCATCATTGGAGTCCTTCATTGCAGGACTTTATAAAATTAGGTGTTTATGAAGAGTCAACATGCAACCTACACCCAGTAGTAGAACCTCTGTCTTGAATCCTCTGCTTCCATCCACCTCCACTGTGGATGCTCTGCTGCATTTGATTTGTTGCACTCACCTTTGCTTCTGGCAGAAGAAAGAAAGTCCACCTTTTTTTCTTGCACAAGAGAGAATCTGCGTTTGTTTTGTGCAAGATGAACTTGCTTTGTTTGTCATTATTCTCAACTTTCATGCTATTTGTCAAAACTCTTTATGCTTTGTTATAAATGGGCAGAGTGAATGAACACAGCCCTTGGGATGGATAGTGTGGGTGGACAGGAAACACTCTTTCATGGGGTCATTTTCCCTAGCTAGCCACAATGGACAGCTTAGTTTCTTGTTTTCTTACTTGCCTACTCTAGATGAGGGTACAGGTTCCAGAAACCAGTAGCCCTTACCTAAGTACTAACCATCACTTCCCTGCATACTTAAGGCCCACTTTAGATGAGGGTCCAGGGTCCAATTTCTTAGGAACCAATTTGGATTATTTTGAAGTGAAATGATTGAATCCTTGAGTTGGACTGGACCTTAGTCCCTAGCCTGATTCTTGGTTCTATGAATCAGGAGCTCTTCTTTTAGCACTGGTTTTTGGTCCAAACCAATTGGTTTTCCCTCAAAAATAGGTGTCATATCGGTTTAGCTTCAATTTGCCACTTTTTGGTCTTGGAACCTTGGCTTAAGGCCTTGTGACCAATTTAAAAGCTTTTGACCAATAACATTGCTTGAATTCATTTGTACCTGGACCTTGGAACCCCAGTTAAAGTCACCCTAACAACTAACCATTACCTATCCACACTAAGTCATGTGAGGCTCCAAATGGATTGTGTGCTGGGGGCTGTGGTTGACTCTAGCCATTATTGAATTGCAGTAACTGTTTCGTGCTAAGTTATGAGTACTATCTTTGAGTTCTAATTTCTTTCTTCTCCTCAAGTGAAGGTACCCATTTGTGTATTATATTGTCAGGCTCCAAATGGGTGAGGTGTGTGGAGATTGGACCACTATTGTTGTTGTAGCATTAAAAACTTCTCACCCAACAATTTTTTTTACCTCCTTTACCTATTCAAGTAATTATCCAGATTTGTGTTTTAAGAAGTTATAGCAGTAAGAGTTATTTTCCTTTCTCTGTGCCCTTGAGTAATTATCGAAAATTGGATGAATTTGGTGTTTCAATCACTTTCATGCCATAAAAGGGGAGAAATTACATGTGGCACTCTACACGTTTGGTTTAGATCCTGTCTTGTGTCAACATCCTATAATTTCAAAACCTTAATAATATTATGTGAGTTCAGATCTATATGAATAGGAAAATAACATGTGGCGAATTGTGGTTCATTATTATTGTGTTGTGTGCTTATTATTGATCCAACATAAATTATGGTAATATTATCAATATATATTACTCCTAAAAACACAAAGAAGATACATGTGGCATATTATGCAGGTGTTTCTGGTTGCCGTGTGTTCACACCACATACGTTACATATATATTCAAAATATATTCAAAATAATTACTGCATTTTATTTAATGACTAAAAATGCTCCATCTTATATAATGGTGACATCCTTTGAGATTATAGTCACAAAAGGCATATTCATTTGCAACTAAGTCACCATAGCAACTATATGTTCGAAGTGGTGTGTCCTATTTGACTAAGTAGTCAAGTAATCATGAGTGTTTTATATGACTAACAACCTATTCATAGATGTAATCATGGATTCATGTTTTTGGCGTAATGCTCATTCCACCTTTGTTCAATGACACTTGTTGGTGAGGACCAAAGTCCAAGAGAAGAGCAAATGAAACATGATACATTTGTAGCAAAAGGGACGGAGCTCTTAATGAAGATCAACCATTAACAATGTAGATGGAGTTGGACATTGGGTTTAGCTAGACCACACTTATCTTTTTCTAGTAGCATTACCATGGTAAGATCATGCTTACAAACCTATTCAAGAACTATAGTTCCTTCTACAAGCTAAAACACTTTAGCAATCATATCTTTCATTATTGGATACAATTGTTTCTTGGTGGAATCCAAAGTGGTGAATATTCATTCAATTCCATGGATTCTTCCCGGACCCCAAAGCACGCACTTTGCAAACCAGTACCCACATTTATGTGCAGATAGACCTTTAAACAACCAATGTGAATCACAAAAAATTAGTAGGACAAATAAATTGCAGGTTTCTATCATGCAAAAAGACATACAACCAAAAAAAATACAAATACATACATTTGGAAAGAAAAATATTAAGAAATGTTCAAAGAATTATGTCTACTTCATGGCGTGATGAAAAGATCATTATACCAAAAAAGAATGCACAAGTTTCCCTCAAGGACATCCTTTGAACAGGTTAGAAATCCCAAAAATCTCTTCAAGACTTACAATAAATCCTATTTTAAAATCCTCATCAAAAGATAGTCTAATGAAATAACGTTTCAATTTTGATAATATACACTTAAAAAATCAATGATACATTTTTGGGTAATAGTAAATCTAGTAGTGAAATCTGGTAACCAAATCTGGAGATCAAATCCAATACTACAAAAATCAGTAATTACAATTTTAAAATGTTTTTTTAAAAAATTCTATGTCCAAAACTAAGTTAAAGTCTATTCTAGCCTATAATAGAGCGACTAGATGTGAAACTAAATGAAACAAACAAGGAAAGAAAAGCTACACCAATGCATGACTATTTGGTGGTGAACAATGATTTTGAAGGGTTCACTTAACATAAGGAAAATAAAAACAACTTGAGGTTTAAGGAGGCATGGTGAACGAAACTATTTGGTTCATGTGCAAATATGTTTATTGCTCATTGGCAGGAAATTCCTGAGATTTAAGAAGGCATGGTGAACAAACCTATTTGGTTCGGGTGTAAATAGTTATATTGTTCATTGGTAGGAAATTGTGGCTTCACAAAAGATAAAGAAAACTTAGTGCAAGGAATTTGCACATATTGCCAATTTGATAATTTTGGAATTTGCAATAATGAAGTGATTTTTCTATGACATTTAGCCACTTAACTACACATCATTTATGTAGCAAGTACTTGATTCATTTGTGTCAATATTGATCTATGTTAATGGGATTTTTTGTGGTTTGCCATCAAAGTTTTTTGAAATTTATACTTTTAATATAGGTTTTGATCTAAAGCAACAAGTGTTTACAACAAAGAAAATATAATTTTATGTATGTGTGATTTAAAATTTAAAAAAAATAAATATATACACAAATTGTACAAAGCAGAAAACAAGTGTAAAATATAAATTTGATTCATTCAAGTTTGAAATGAAAACATTTAAAGTTTTGAAATTCTCCCATCTCTTTTCATCCTTCTTGTCCTATTTATATACATGTTAATTTCAAAATAAACAATTTCATTAGACCATTCAAATAATAATTGACTAGTATATACAATAACAATTCAAAAATTTGAAATTTTTTTGTTTGTTACTTATTTGGCCAACTACCTATTGACATGTCACTTGTTAGATTTTGCCACTTGTTAAGTTTTGTCACCTATTAAGTTTTTTCACTTGTTAAGTTGTGTCACTTGTTAAGGTCTATCACCTATTACAAAATTTGGATAACATTTTCCCCCTTTAAAATTATATTTCATCCTTGAAATAATAGTTCTATATATAATCAACAATCTCAGCTACCTCAACAAGTTTGACGCACTCCTAAGTCACGGGGTGAAACCCACTGGAGGGTTTCACAAAGTCAAGTTGCGGAAATTGTGATTTAACGGCGCGCTCCCGGCTTCTAACTCTAAAAAAAGGGGTAGAGGGTCGAGTTAGGAGCCCAAGGATTAGACTAGGAAGAGGGACTAGTTTAGCTCGTGTGAATCTGCATCCAAAAACCAACCACAAGAGGTTAGTTTAGCATTCAGGACACCTTGGGGGGTTGGGACTTGCCACGGGCACTTGGACACACAAGACTCACCACGGCCCGAACTCGGGAGTAAACCACCACCTTACTCCCTATAGTATTCTCTGCAGCTCGTCGCCGAGGCTACATCCAAATGGCACATTTTGTTGGGACTCCCGAAATGGAGTCCCGAAACTGTCCCGACTAGACTCTCGGAACTTTGAACGGCCATAACTCCCGCCTGGGGAGTCTGATCGCAACGAGGTCTGAACCAAAGTTGTAGCCCTCGTCGAGATCTTTTCAAAGCCATGTCGCACTCTCAATTCGGACGTCGGGAAGAGGTCGATTCTCGACTTTTAGTGGTCGGGAGTCAAACTGCTAGTTTGACTCCCGGCCCTTCTTTTGCCCA
>Ga0116231_10006351_pt1 | contig 22628 bp, 20 predicted proteins | sample S1TSphgellanicum_2_FD_89695 | JGI IMG/M metagenome (GOLD analysis project Ga0116231, IMG submission 89695) | Host-associated microbial communities from peat moss isolated from Minnesota, USA - S1T2_Fd - Sphagnum magellanicum MG | ecosystem: Host-associated > Plants > Peat moss > Unclassified...
ACACCAGCAATCCGCACAGCCCCCCCCCCCCCCCCCCCCCCCCCCAAAGTAAAAAAAACATACCCAAAGGCTAACTTTCAACTTCATGGTCTTTAGCCCAATTAGCATATGTCCAACCTTGAGGGAATTTTTTCTTAGTGCTTACAAAATAAAAAATGCCCCAAGTATAAGAATGTTTCAAGTAACAAAATATTCATTTCACAACCCAATCCAAGGGACCAAAATTGGCCATAAACTAAGCACAATGGCCAACCACATATGCAAGGTATGGCCAAGTATTAGTAATTACAAGTACATAAGTTTGTCAATTCACCTTGAGAACTAAAAGCTTTACGTATAGTGGAGCTTGATGTCATAAGCAAAGCACCGTGATAGTAATGCCTCATTATTGTAACAACCAAGGAGAACAATGCTTGTTTAGATTGACAACTAGAGCTCCCCAAATTTGTAACACCCATTTAAGTGAGGTTTCCTATAGTGTAATTCTCTTTCATGTGAAATATTTTGTGTAGACCTCCCATGCTGAGCTAGCATGGGAATTTCTACTTGGGGGGTTGGCCTAAATAATTGAAGGCTTTTGAGCCTAGGTTGTTACACTTGTAAAGCCCTTTACTAGCTAGTTTCAGCACCTTGATAATGTTCCACATTTGAGGGCATTATGGTTGTAAGCTCCGTATATAATGGAAGGTGTTATGATTGTAAGCTCATTGTACCATGGAGGGTGTTAGTCTTATAAGCTTCCTATACCCCATTGATAGTTTAGATAATAAAAACATAGGGTAAAACTCTAAATAGGCCCTTGTTGGACAAATTTAACTCATCCCTTAGTAACCTCTTTTTTTATTGGCGAAATTAAAATTTGAATTTTCAAAAATAAAGTGATATTTTCCAAAAAATTCAATCACTAGAAAAAGTAAGGTTAAAAAAATAGTAACAATTGCCAAAAGTTTGTACTTACATTTGGTTTCAAATGTGGAGCTAAAGACATAGAAGGACAATTAAAGGCTTTTTTACTTTCATAACCAAATTTGGCTAAATCTTCCTTAAGGATGATTGCCACTTTGACTACAAAAAAAAACAAAAAACATACACACACACACACACACACACACACACAATCCTATAATATAGAATTATAACTAATGCATTCCCAAGCTCCTTGATAATCTCAAATGTGAGTCTAAAGTGAAAACAACGAAAGAATAAAAAGTTGGGGCACGCTCTCTGGCTTTTAGCACTTTGGGGGTAGAAGGGCGTGCTAGAGCTCCGGGATGAGGATTAGAAAAAGTGACAAGTAATCAATTACTCACATGAACCTGCACAAACCAAATAACAAGTTGGTTAATGTGTAGTTGGAACATTTTTTATCCACGGGCAAACACGAACTCACAAGACTCACCACGACCCGAACTTGAGGGAAGCCACCACCTTCCCCCTTATAGTATTCTCTATGCTTAGCCACAGGGCCAACACCCAAATGTCATTTTGTCCTAGGACTCCTAAGTTGGAGTCCCGAAATTCTTGAAATTGAGATTCTTGCGACTTTGGAGGCCCATAAATTCTTTTGAAAACCTTCAATTGAGGTGAGGTCTAAAGCAAAGTTGTAGCCCTTGTCAAGAGCTTTCCAACAGTATGTGGCACGCCACCTGCATGCAAGGAAATCAGGGCAATTCTTGACTTTTAGTGGTTAGGAGTCAAATTGCCAATTTAACTCCCAACCCTTCTTTTGGCCATAACTTATGTTTTAAGTGCCCAAATGGGTCATGCAAGCCCATTTTAGACATCTATATTCTAAGAGCTTTCCAATGATAAAAGGAAATCTTCAATCCAATGAGTTTTGGCCCCTAAAATTGCCTTCTAAAAGTTTAGGAATCCATCGAGACTCAAACTCCCAAAGTGAAAGTTCATTTGGGAATGTGGGGGTTCATTCCCTCACACTTTCCTACACTCTCGGGAGCATGAAATGTGACTCATGGCTTCATTCTTGGCTCGCACCTTCGCAAGCCCTTGTGTTGGTAATGAGCCCAAGGCTAAGGTTGCGACAATAACCTTGCGTTAAAATTTTGACACCTGGAAAAATAAATCCTTTTTTTTAATATAATACAAATCAATACCCCCTCCACTCCCACTTCCTATTTATTTTGTCTCCAAATGGGGGAATAAATTCAACTAATGTGGGACTGACTCCCTTTTTAGTCTCCACTCCAAGTGCAACTCATTCATTGAAATTGTTCTATTGTGACAACAAATAATGTTTGATTTTGATTCTTCAACACCAAAATTTTTTAAAGAAATAAGAATGTAAGTAGTAAAAAATTGACCATAAAAAAATTTTATCGTTTTGCAAATGGTTGAAAATAACACACACCAACAACAACAAAACACACACACCCCATATCACAACCAACATGAAAAATCTAGCTCCTTGGAGGATGTGAAATCAAAAGACATTAACGATGTTCAAAAAAAAACTTTTACAAGATTTATGTGATAGAAAGTTATGCAAGGATGAAGATGTTGATGAATATTTTGATGAAATCAAGCAATGAATGATATCAAAGAAAGTTTTAGTGGTTATGGATGATGTTGATATGACAAGGAACCTTGGAGCCTTGCAACTTCCTATTCACAAGCATGCCACTAATGTAGATTGCAAGAGCAAAATATTCGTAAATTTTCGAAATTGGTAAGAATTGAAAAATCATGTAAAGGAGTTCGCAAAAGTAGACATCGCATTATTGGAGGAAGAACAAGCAAGCGAACTTTTCATGTTCCATGCATTCAAACATGCAAATAGTGTGACAAATGATTTCAAAAACATTTCTATGGAGATTATAAAAGCTCATGAGGGCCTCCCTTTAAACCTTGAAATATTGGCTTATTATTTGTGTGATATTTGTGATTGGAAATATGGAAAGATGCATTACATGAATTGAAAATTAGGCAAAACATAACATGGGGCTTTAATAATGAAATGCTTTGGAAAACTTTGCAAATTTTTTATGACCACTTGGTAAAAATAGAACAAGACATGTTTTTGGATAATGCTTGTTTTTTCACTGGTTTCAAAAAAAGTACATTTTGTCGAGTGTGTGGAATGCTGATGGTTTATTGAGCTCTATGTGTAGATTACGAAACTTGAAAAATAAATCTTCAATCAAATGGGCCAAGGATGGTAGCTTGTACATACATGAACAATTACAACACATGGGTCAAAATATTGTAATGGAAGTTCCAATTAATAAATTTATATGGAAACCAAATATATCTTTGCGAAAGAATCATGTTTGGGCAACATGTGTTAATTCAATCCTATGGTATATATATTTTGTCAAAATTCCAAATGAAACCATAAGTTTTAGCTTTATGAAAGGAGATGTAATATTTTTTCATTAAAAACATGACATTATAATGAAATTTTATTTTCATTGATGTTGACAATTATTTGTAATTTGTTTGATGTGGCGAAAATTTAGAAGGCATTTCTTTTAAAGAATGTGAAGTTTTGCCTTCATTTTTCCAAAATGACTCAAAAGGAGTTTGATAACTTTAGGTTACTTGACCTAACAAAAGCCTCACCAAATATAGTGGAAAATTTCATCCAAGGTCAAGAGTTGAATATCCTTCGATGATTGTGTTTCCAAGAATCCATGATCCAAAAGTTGCCAAATAATTTGGTTAATTGTTGTCACTTATGAATACTCCATTTAATGAATTGTAATTGTTTACAATTTTTTTTTGATATTTTAAATCATGGCCTTAATATATCAATATGTGTTGGTATGAATAATTATCTACATCTCTTGGCAAATTGAATGCACTTTTAGAACTTAATCTATTGGGGTGTTTGAGTTTGTAAGAATTACCTACATCTATTGGCCAATTGATTACACTTCAAAAGCTTAATCTATCAAGGTGTTCAAGTTTACAAAAATTTCCTAAACCTAGTAGCCAATTTAGTGCATTTCAAAACCTTCATTTGCAAGGATGTTCTAGGCTAGAAAAATTACCTGCATCTATTGGCTAATTAAATGCACTCCAAAACCTTCATTTGAATAATTGTTCGAGCTTGCAAAAATTACCTACATCTATTGGCCAGTTGAATGCATTCCACAACCTTCATTTGTTAAGGTGTTTGAACTTGCAAGAATTACTTACATATATTGGCCAATTGAGTGCACTCTAAAACATTCATTTATCAATGTGTTCAAGTTTGCAAGATTTACTTACATTTGTTGGCCAATTGACCACACTTCAAACCCTTCATTTGAATGATTGTTTGAGGTCCCAAAAAATTACCTACATCAATTGGCCAATTAAATACACTCAAAACCCCTTATTTTGTTAGATTATATGAGTTTGCAAGAATTACCTTCATTTGTTAGCCAATTGAATGCATTCCAAAACCTTCATTTGAATATATATTTGAGGTTACAAAAATTACCTACATTTATTGGCCAATTGATTGCACTACAAAACCTTGATTTGTCAAGTTGCTCAAGCTTGCAAAAATTACCTACATTTATTGGCCAATTGAATGTGCTCCAAAACCTTCGTTTGTAGGGGTGTTTAAGGTTGGAAGAATTACCTACATCTATTGGCCTATTGAGTGCACTTCAAAACCTTGAATTGTTGAGGTGTTCGAGTTTGCAAGAATTACCTACAACTATTGGCCAATTGAGTGCATTCCAAAACTTTCATTTATCAATGTGTTTGAATTTACAAGATTTGCTTACATCTATTGGCCAATTGAATGCACTCCAAAACTTTGAATTGTTTAGGTGTTCGAGTTTGTAAGAATTACCTACATCTAGTGGCTAATTGAGTGACTCCAAAACCCTCATTTGTCAATGTGTTTGAGTTTGCAAGATTTACCTACATCTATTGGCCAATTGAGTGCACTCCAAAACCTTCATTTGAATGATTTTTTGAGGTTGCAAAAATTACATACATCAATTAACCAATTGAGTGCACTTCAAAACCTTCATTTGAATGATTGTTCAAGCTTGCAAGAATTATTTACATCTATTGGCCGATTGAATGCACTTCAAAACCTTCATTTGAACGATTATTCAAACTTGCAAGAAATATCTACATGTATTGATTACTTGAGTGCACTCCAAAACCTTTATTTATCAAGGTGTTCTAGGTTTGTAAAAATTACTTACATTTATTGGCCAATTGAATGCACCCCAAAACTTTGATTTATGGGTGTTTTGAGTTTGTAAAAATTACTTACATGTATTGGTTAATTGATTGGACTCAAAAGCTTGATTTGAATAATTATTTAAGTTTGCAAGAATTATTTACATGTATTGCCCAATGAAGTGCACTCCAAAACCTCCATTTGTGAAGTTGTTGAGGCTTACAAGAATTACCTACATCTATTGGTTAATTAAATGCCCTCCAAAACCTACATTTGTTAAGTTATTGGGGCTTGCAATAATTAGTTACATCTATTGGTCTATTGATTACACTCCAAAACCTTCATTTGTAGTTATGTTCAAGGTTGGAAGAATAACCTACATCTATTAGCCAATTGAGTCCACTCAAAACCCTTGATTTGTTAGAATGTTGGAATTTGCAAGAACTACCTACATTTATTTGCCAATTGAGTGCACTCCAAAACCTTCATTTGAACAATTGTTGGAACTTGCAAAAATTACCTACATTTATTAGCCAATTGAGTGCACTCGAAAACCTTCATTTGAACGATCATTCAAGCTTGCAATAATTACCTACATATTTTGGCAATTGAATGCAATCCAAAACATTCATTTGAATGAATGTTGGAACCTACAAAAATTACCTACATTTATTGGCCAATTAAGTGCACTCAATAACCTTGATTTGTGGGCGTGTTCGAGATTGCAAAAATTACTTATAGTATTGCCCAATTGAGTGCATTCAAAAACCTTGATTTATGGGGTGTTTGAGTTTACAATAACTACCTACATCTATTGGCCAATTGACTGCACTCCAAAACATTCATTTGTTGGGGTGTTCGAGCTTGCAAGGTTTACCTACATCTATTGGGCAATTGAATGCACTTCAAAACCTTCATTTGTTAGGGTGTTGGAGCTTGCAAGAATTACCTACATCTATTAGTGAATTCAATGCAATCCAAAACCGTCATTTGTCAAGGTGTTAGAGGTTACAAGAATTACCTACATCTATTGGCCAAATGAGCGCATTCCCAAACTTTTGTTTTGACCATGTTCAAGCTTGCAAGAATTATGTACATCTATTGGCCAATTGAATGCACTTCAAAACGTTGATTTGTCAAGGTGTCAAGGAGTTCGCAACATTTACATACATGTAGTGGCTAATTGAGTGCACTCCAAAGCATTAATTGTAAGGGTGTTCGAGCTTGCAAGAATTATCGACATCTATTAGTCTTGAATGCATTCCAAAACTTCATTTGTCAGGGTGTTTAAATTGGCGAAAATTACCTACATCTATTGGGGAATTGAATGCATGTCAAAAGTTTAAATTGTTGACTAAATGTAAATTATAATGTGTAGGATTTCAAGCAAAACAAGAATTATATATTATGTCAACAAGATTTCATTCATTTTGAATTATTCTACAAATCACATAAAAATGATTTGGGTTTGGGTATGTTATAAAAATCATGAATATTTAATTGATTCATTATTGCGCTTTTATATTGTAAATGTACACCAATAAATTTATAAAGGTTTTAAAAAAACCCTTGTGTGACAACATTTTTTATTAATTTTGAAAATCCAATTTATTGTTGTCAAATGATTAAAAATATATTTAGCCCAAGTATATGTTTAATGGAAGAGCATTTTACAACCTCAAAATTTCATAATCATCAACATTATCGTAACATAATGTAATAATGAACAAAATTTGAAATTCATATGATTGATCTCCATGAGTTCAAGAAATTTAGAAAATTATGGGGAAGATTGTTTTTAATGGTTACTGTTTTATATGGGTAAAATTTCATGGACAAATTTTCATTAAAATTGGTACTTTTTAATTAATTAATTATAATTATAATGATTTTAAAAATTATAAATAACAATAATGTTGTTTGAACAATTAAATCATTAATATGTGCACCAATTCCATAACATAATGATGAGTTATGATATAAACCATCATCTATTGCAACTTTTCAAGGTTTGTTCACAATGAAAGTTCCAAAAATGAATGTTTAATGTCTTTTAAAGGATTTTGAAGTCCAACTTTGAGTTTTTATTTATTAAAATGATAACAATTGTAGTGCATAATAAATAAAATGATGTTATATTATATTAATAAAATTTAAAATTTTGTTTTGGACATTATGTAAATGTTTTTTTTGAGATTTTAAAACTAAATATATTAATTGTTTTAAACTTCATTTTTTGAGTAATCATGCAAACTGATTTCAAACTTTTTGTACATGAAAAACATGTTTTGTTTAAATCAAGTATGTGTTCATTGGGTAAAGTTGATGTAAAAAAATCATATCAATTTTGATTCAAATGGTTGCAAGGGAAAGGATTCATTTGTTTATATTAATTTGCTAGTTGTCTACATCCATTAAGCTCAAAATTTCTAGCTCGAAGCATTCATATGTGTACTTGTAAACCATAATATTGATGCACAATTATGTATGCATGTGAAAAATCACTAGCGCCACATGAATTATCTTATTTTGGGCGATTCAATTTTGTTCACTCAAATTTTTTCCATGTAATCGTTATTTTTAAAAGTAGCTTTAAGAAATGTTGGAAGTTTTATTCCTTTTTTGTGGAACTCAAATTGTGAATGAACCTTTCATAAAAAAATATCTTATAAATATCCACCATCATGCATCAAACATGGACAAGTGTTCGAAATTGTCAAATTGTGATAGTATTTTGTTCACATTGTATATGTAGCTTGCATTCGCCTTGTCCAATTGTTTGAGCTTGTAATAATTACCTACATCTATTGACCAATTGAATGCCCTCCAAGAGCTTTGTTTGTGGGGGTATTTGAACTTGCAAGAATAGATGTATATTTATTGACCATTCAAGTGCACTCCTAAAGCTCATTTAATATGGGGGTGTTCAAATTTGCTAAAATTAGTTGTACATCTATTGGTTACTTGAATGCAACCCAAAAGCTTCATTTGCTAGTACATGCATTCAAAGTGGACCAAAAACAACACATTAGAACTTCCCAAAAAACTCAACACACAAAGGCTTATCGTGGATGTCATGTAAGAAAATATTAGTCATGTGATCCAAACAATGCAATTTACATATGGCCATTTGGTAAGTATTGATTTTACATAACTTTTATACTATAGTATTTTTACAACAAATTATATATATCTCAAAATGTACATTCTAAATCTTATAAAGAGAAACATAAAATAACTGATATATTCATTATTGCAACAATGATTTTGTACTTCTTACACATAGTTTTTTTATGATTGAAAAAATAACCATTGTTGTTGCAGATGAATAGGATGGTAGGTGGTAACCTACATGAAATAATGAAAGTAATATCCATTGCATTAGTAGATATTGGCCAAAATGTAACCACTATATTTGCGATTATCAGTTATTTGCAACTACATTTGGACATTTTTGTAACTATTTCTTGTGTTGGTCATATTTGCAACTACACTACAATTAGTTTGTGATTATTTTGATGTTCATCCTTACATGTAAACAACATTTCATTTGGTTTTCATCCAAGAAGAACAATTTATGTCCCATTAGTTGTAAACATGACCAATTTAGTTACAACCTTATGAATATACAAAAGTGTATTAGAATTTATAAATGTATATTTTGAATGTATATGAACAACCATATTACACGTGTATTCAAGTATTATTATTAGCATAAATGGCCTTGGTATTATGGTTACACTAATTAGTGTATATTTTGAGTATATTAAAATTTTATGTAAAATATTTACCAAATATATTGTGCCCATATTACAAATTTATCCACACCATCTTATTATATTTCTTAAAATTATTACAAATGACTAATATTAATATTATGTATTTATATTAATTACATGTAATAAAAAAACTAAATTTCAAAATTATCTTTGATTATTTTTTGAAAATAGTATTATTTTACCATGTTATGATCATAATGACGATGAATTTAGAATGATAGGAAAAATAATTATATAATTACTGAAATAATTACTTCTAAAAATATTATTATTAAATTATTTTCAAATGACTATGTAATTACTAAAAATTAATTTTTTATTTATTAAAAATAAAAATTACAATAAATCATAATAGTTATAACAAGTGACAAAATCATATATAATAATAATAATAAAATAGCTAACCTAGGCTAGAAAAAAATTAAATTATTATTATTATAAGTAATCAATTATGAAATATTACTATATTATAATAATTACCAGGAAATATTAATATATAGTTTTAAGTTTTTATGTTTCAAATTTATAATTAATATTTATTAATTATGAATTAGTCAATGCTTATATTCAAATATATATATATATATATATATATAGAAAGAGAGAAAAAGAGTTTTACTATTTTATTATTTTATAATAATTAGTGTAGTAGTTAAAATGGAAATCTAATAAATTATTATATAATTTCAGAAATTATTTTTGAAGGAAGCATACACTTATTAAAAATATAAAATATTTATTGTGATAGTTCATAAATAGTTATAATGAATGAAGTAATAATATGAATAATAAAAATAAAATAACCTTGGTTACCAACTAGTTACAATAATAACTGAATTAATGTTATTTTTACTATTAAATATTTACATTTATATTTATTATTAAATATAAAAATGAGAATAATTATGGGAATAATTATAATAATATAGTTAGTCTAGGCTAGGTTCTAATTATATTATTAAATTTAAAACACTACTACTCAATATTTATAATTAATAGTTAATAACTATTAAATTACTGAATATTTTAGTTATTATATTAATTTATTTGGTTATTAAAAAGTAATTAATTAGTGATTAATATTTATTTATTTATCAAAACATTAGCCAATCACTAGTTAATTAAATTGGTTGATAGATCTGTAACACGAAATTAAGTCGTCACGCCAATGTGAACACTTCCTAATCTTGGAAGTTAAGTTTGCTTTATTAGCCATTTCTTTTTGTGGCGGTTGTCTCTCCATTACTACTACATGGAAGTGCATGGGAAATCTCTTTCTGGGTGTGTGTAAGATGTTGTACAAGAAGGAATGAATGGCGGCTACTACTGAATGAGCATGGAGGCTGATCACGCGTGGTAGAGGCGGCGCCGAATTATGGTGAGGAATGGAGCTGCAATTATGAGCTGAGGCAGTTTGGAGGTGCTGAAAAGATGAGCTATGGAGGGGGGTCCTCAATTTTTTTGCAAAATAGCCAGTAAAGAGGAGGAACACTGACTGTGGTTAAGGAGCTTAGAAGATGTATAGGTAGTAAAGGAGATCGGCTGGTTGCCAACATTCTTGGCTGGTTACTGTTTTTTTTCCGTTGCGCCAATAGCTCGGCCAAAGAATTGCATTTTGTTTTCATGTGGCATTGTCGAAAAAAAGAATAAAGTGAGATCCAAAACCAGAGATCTGTTGAATGTGTTAGCATGGAAGCCCGTGAGCACAAGCTATGTGTGTGAGCAAAAGTTTGCAGGGTGTTTGTAGGTGAATGTTCATGACTAGGAAGGAAAGATCAGAAGTGTAGTCAGAACCCCAGGAACTGCAGATCGTGTATAGATCTAGTAGGCAGCAGGGTGTTTGTTTAAATTAAACACTCTCCTTTTTCGTATCAGAGCCGGTTCGGTAGTTTCGATAGAACCTATAGAGGTCTAGGTAGAATGTATCATGTCTTCATCTGGTGCAGACGAGGTAGGAGAAGAAGAATTAACGCAGGACGTTTGTGAACAACGAATTGTTAATGGGTTTGATTATCTGACTACTCAGGGTGGACCATAAAGAGGAGCGGTAGTGTTGCATTTCCTGGGTTTTGGTGTGATAACACTTGTAAGAATAGATCCAGAGGAAGCCCGAATCGGAGACGTAGCAGTAGAGATAGCTCATAGTGGCTTTCATACGCGCGTTGAGGTTTGGTTGAAGGTGAGAAATGGAACAAAGGGATGGGTGTCAATCTCACAGCTACAGACACAATCCTACTACACTTCGTACCTTGCGTAGAGTAACGCCTATGCTCACTGAGAGACAGCGTGGTGTGCCGAAGTTGGGAGACATTTGGATTCCCAAGGCTACTGTCTCACCTAACCATTTTGCCAGATTTTACATCCCTGGTGTGGAGGATTTGTTCCAAACTGGAGATCGTTTTGTCAGGGTGGAACATTATGGATCGAGGTCTCGTCTCATAAGTTGGAGAATGTGGCGCGATCCAGAAGGGAAGTGGCAATTCCAGCAGGAATCTGTAGATGAACAATGTTTTTTTATTTTTCCATCTAATTTTGCACCTTTGAGACCAGTGGTTGAGGGAGCTCAGTCTGAGTTTGATGTGTAGCTCGAATGACATTTGTTTTTCTCAAGAGTCAGAACTGAGCTGCAGAGGCTGAGAAACTTGTTGATTCTATTGACACATGTTTGTTGTTTAAGGACTATGTGTTCTAGGCGGTATTGCAATTTTTGTTTGTTGCTGCATATTTGCGAAATGACCAATCCCCAGGGAATGGATGAGCTGTTCTGGGGACAAGACCATGAAGATGTTAATGATTGGGCAAAGCGACTCACCATGGCTGCTGAGGTGTGAGACCTGAATGGAGACAAGCTCTTCAAGATTGCCAAGTTGAATCTGAGGGGTCGCGCCAAGGAATGGTTCAAGAGGTTGCAGCCGGCACCCGCTGATTGGGCAGAACTAAGGACGCTGATAGTACAGAAGTATGGGGATGTTGATGCTGATGACATCAGGATGAAGTTGGATGCCATCAAGCAAGAACCTAGGGAGAGAGTTCAAAAGTATTTTGAACGTCTCGACAAATTGTTTCAGAAGGGTCGGCTACAAGACATCGAGCAGAAGAGGAGATTCCTAGACAGGTTGAGGCCAGAGATTCGAAAATTGTGTGTGGTGAGAACGTTTGCAGACATTGAAGAATTGGTTGGTGCTGCGATGGAAGTGGAGAGAGTTCTAGGCGAGCTCGGGGAGACTCCGTATGAACCTCTGAAAGAGGAATAAGAAGAGGAGTCCTCCCAAACCATCATGGAGAAACAGGTCACTGCTCTAAACAATACCCTCATCAATTTCTTCAAGGGGGCTGTGTCGAATCCAAAAGCATCATTGTCTTCCACCGTGTTTAGAGGATGCCAAATCTGCAAAGGAGGGGACCATATGGCCACCACCTGTCCAAGGCTGAATGAAGCACGGCCAAAATGTGCCAAGTGCAAAATGCCTCATAGGACAGAAAATTGTCGCATAAAATGTTCCTTCTGCTCAGGGTTGGGGCATTCTGAGGACCAGTGCTGGAAGAAGTCCAAGGATGGGAAATCGCAATCTGGGGCAGCAAACTTCTTGGAGGTGTTGCTAAATGATGAGGCAACGATCGAGCAACAACTTAACAAGCTGTGTGGTAATGAAAACTTGTTCTCTTATACCGGAGTGCCAAGGAAGAGAACTCATGTCGAAGTGACACCAGAAAGGGTTGGGCCGATCCCTGAAGCTGCAAGGGAAGGTGCAGGCCGGGATACGTCAGTTAGATCCAAAATTCTTTCACACTTCATAAAGGGAAAGATTTCCCTTTCACCTATGGAAACCATTCTGATGATCCCTGGAGAACTGGAGCACCTTGAGAGTTTGGTGAAACTGGCAAGGAGAAAAAGGGATTCAGAAGCAACTGAGAATCAAATGTCAGTAGTTTTTGTGATTCCGTCATTAAAGAATATCTGCATCAACAAGACTCATCAAAACAAGACTCTGCATTTGTTGGTGGAGATCAACAACTATGTTGTAGAAGGTTTGGTGGATACTAGAGCTTCCATGTCTGTTATGGCTGTAGCTGTAGTTAGAAAGTTGGGCATGATGCATCTTGTGACAGGAACTGAAACCTACAAGACCGCATCGGGAGTGATCACTCAGGCCTTAGGAAGGATTGATGAGATACCAGTCAAGGTAGGAGGCGTATAGTGCGCCATGACCTTTATGGTTGTGGACACAGATAGTTACGACATGCTTCTTGGACTGGACTTTCTGATGAAAATTGGAGCAGTAGTGGATGTGGAACGAGGTCTGCTACAAGTGAGACATGGTCCTGGGACTAATGTGGAGGTGTTGCCGTTGATGGTGCTGAACTTGCTACAGAGGATGAATTCGGGAGCTCTGGAGCAGGAGGCGTCGACCACCTGGAAAGACACACACATCGATCGAGATTCTGACTGGATGCCAGAACAAGGACAGACAATTGTGACCAAGGAAGACGATGTATACACCTCAGATTCTGATGATGACATTGATAGTAATGGATACTATGATTCAGAATCTATTCAGTTGAAGCAAATTGACTGTGAGGATGAGTTTGAAGATGTCGATTTGGAGGAATTGGTGAACTCAGAAGGGCCGCAAGAAATGCTGCGACTGATGCTACAAGAGCAAGGTGACGAGTTCATGGCGGAAGAGGTCACCGATTCAGATGATTACGCAGATTGGATCAGATGGGCCTCTGATGCAGAACAAAGTAGACATGCTATGTATGAATCCATATAGGATTTACATGTCCCATTGTTGTTGCAGCAACCCAACCCAGCCCACAATTCTTCGATTCCAGTGCTGTTGCAGACTATCCAGGTGAAAGATGGTAACCTTGATTGTAAACCCGCTGAGAAATTGGCATCTTCTAGCCATCAGGAAATGGACAATAGGTGGAGAGAAATCTGCCAGCGAATCAGGATAGACACCGAATTGGATGATGAAGGACAACCACAGATCTGGGGAATTCTGGAGTGGTACCAAGACGTCTTTGCTTGGAACAAGGGAGAACTTGGCTGTTGCACCATTGGAGAGCATTGTATAGATATGCAAGGACTCCCACCTTGCATAGCATCTCCCGGTCGATTGTCTTACTAGGAGAAGTAAAAAGGCAGATAGATGTTCTGGTAAATTTGGGTAAGAAGAGGCCCGACAATTCTGAGTATGCCTGTTGGGTAACGCTACCAGTATAGAAAGATGGGAGCCAGCGTTTTTGTGGAGACTATCGACCACTCAATGCACAAACGTGTCGAGATTCATTTCCAATGCCACTCATGGAGGATGTAATTGATCAGCTGGAAAACTCATCATGGTTCATTGCCTTAGACCTGCAGTCGGGTTTTTAGCAAATTCGGATGGCTCCAAAAGACATAAAGAAGACCGCTCTAATTACTAAGACTGGATTGTATGACTGGACGGTTATGCCGTTTGGACTGAAGAATGCAACGAGTACATTCACACGAACCATGTCAGAAGTCTATAAGGACTTGGGTATAAGGACTTGGGTAGCAAATTTCTGAAGGTATTCGTTGATGACCTCAATGTACACAGTGAGCATTGGGGGGAGCATCTCCAACATCTGAATGTAGTTCTTTACAAACTCAAGGAAGTAAATTTTAAACTGAACCCAAACAAATGTTGCTTTGCTGCTAAGTCCATCACATTTCTGGGCCATGTGGTAAGCAAGGAGGGCACCAGGCCAGATCCTAGGAAGATCGAAACAGTTCTACATTTCCCAACACCGAAGACAGTCACCAGTGTCAGGTCATTCTTAGGTCTGACAGGTTACTACCGAAAGTACATTCGAAGCTATTCGAGATTGGCAGGTTCTATGTTTGAGTTGACAAGGAAGGTTGTTGCATTTGTGTGGGATGTGGGCTGTCAACAAGCATACTTGGCATTGAAGACAACGCCGGTGGATGCGCCTGTGTTCACACGACCAAATTTCAGAAGAACATTTTGGTTGGATGTAAACTGGTCGTCGAAGGGTGTTGGAGATATATTGTCACAGAAAGAAGGCAGGTTTGAGAAGGTGGTAGCGTATGCCAACAAAAGCCTGATAGAGGCACAGAGGAAGTTCCACCCCATGGAAGGGGAATGCTACGCACTGATCTGGGGTGTCATGCATTTCAGGCAATACTTGCATAGGAATCATTTCATTCTACGCATAGACCACAAGCCGCTTGAATGGTTGGCTACTGTGTCAGATGCGAATGGCAGGAGAGGAAGGTGGGTAGACATGCTGCAAGATTTTAGCTCAAGATAATACATCGACCAGGACTCAGGCATACAAACGTCGATGCTTTGAGCAGGAATCCAGTTGGACCAGCTGTTGATGACGATGACTTCAGTGAAGAGATACGAAACATTGTAAGTACTTGAACTGATGCATCTAAAGGAGATGAAGAGTTTCTCTGTGTTCGGACAGGCAAGGAAAAGGAATGGCTCGGTATCAAGAAAGGGGATAAGGAATTAGTACAACACCATGCTTGTTGTTTCGGGATTAACCACTGTAGGTATGACGATAGCCATCAACTGTATGTAGTTGACATTGTATTAGGAAAAGAACAGCCCGAGGAGGTTGTTTCAGGTGAAGCAGAAGTTGCAGTTAGGGGTAAACTTGTGCAGGACGATGGTGAGCGAATAGTGGTGAAGAGGAGGAGACCCCAGTACTTTGACAAATGGCAGTAACTGAATCTGATTTTGGAGGCTCAGGAACTAGTTGAGTTTAGGGACCAGGAGTTGAGTCCTATCGAATCTGATGAAGAGGAGGACCAGGAAATGGATGCAAAGTGCATTGACATCTGGGAAGATGTAGTCTGTCTGGGATTATTGAAGAACGATGCACTGCCCGATTCAATGGACCTTGAGGATAGCAAGAGGGCCAGAAAGAGGGTGAGCAATTACTGCTGGAAGGAGCAGAGGCTTTACTTCAAAGGGTTGCTCGTACCCAAGCCAAAGGAAAGGATGTCCCTGGTAAGTCAAATGCATGAAGATCTGGGGCATTTTGGGGAACAAAGGACGTTGGCTGAGATTCGTCGAAAGTACTTCTGGCATCATCGAATTGAAGATGTTAAGGCGGTGGTCAGAAGCTGCCAACAATGCCAGCTGGTGAGGAACAAGGGTAGTATCCGCTCTGGGGATGAGCAATTGAAGAGCATTCCCATCTGTGACTTATTCCATAGAGTTGCATTGGACACTGCAGGACCTTTGCCTGAAACCAAGTCAGGAAACAGGTACATTTTGGTGGCCATCGACCACTATTCCAAGTGGTGCAAGGCAAAGGTGGTTGCTGACCATAGTGTTAAGACTACATCCAAGTTCTCGGAGGACGACATCATCTGTAGATATGGAGTACCCAGATTCATACTCATTGACAATGGTGGAGAATGGATTGCAGAATTCGAGATGATGTGCAAGGATTACGGAATCCAGCATCAACGCACTGCTCCTTAGTGGCCTCAATGCAATGGGATGGTAGAGTGCATGATTAAGACCATCAAGCATGGCATCACTATTCTTGTTGTAACACCAGGCATTATGGATTGTTGGGATGACCATCTAGTTAAGATTCTGTTTGGGTACCGATGTGGGATCCAGGCTAGTACAAGGTTTTCACCCTTCATGATCCTAACTGGTTGCACACCACGTCTTAGGGCAGACAATTACATGCACGCCCTGACTACTAAGACTGATGTTAGTGCGAAGGTGGAGGTGGCTGCAGCACAATTTTCTGTAGAAAATGGAGTTCATTGCAAGCATCCACGAAAACATTTTGCTCAATGTGGAGTAAGCACAGAAGCAGCAAAAGAAGACTTATGCCACCCGAAAAGGTAAACATCTGTTTGAGGGTCTGGTTGCAGGGATGACGATGGTGAAGATGAAGAAACCAGGAAAGAGAATAGCTTTATCTACAAGCTGGGAGGGTCCATAACAGTTCGTCGGGCATGCTGATGGGAAGGGAAACTTTGACTTTGAAGAGGGCAGTCGACTATGCATTGTCCAAGATGCTGATGGACATCAGTGGGAAAGGTCTCGTCGACATCTCCAAATCTATCACATTCCACCAGACTAAGTGGGGCTGAGGGACTCAGCTTTTCAAAAACGAAGGGGTCACATATGTAACACAAAATTAAGTCGCCACGCTAGTGTGAACACTTCCTAATCTTAGAAGTTAAGTTTGCTTTATTAGCCATTTCTTTTTGTGGCGGTTGTCTCTCCATTACTACTACATGGAAATGCATGGGAAATCTCTCTTTGGGTGTGGGTAAGATGTTGTATAGGAAGGAATGAATGGCGACTGCTACTAAATGAGCATGGAGGCTGATCACGCGTGGTAGAGGTGGCGCCGAATTATGGTGAGGAATGGAACTGCAATTATGAGCTGAAGCGGTTTGGAGGTGCTGAAGAGATGAGCTATGGAGGGGGGTCCTCAATTTTTTTGCAGAATAGCTAGTAGAGAGGAGGAACACTAACTGTGGTTGAGGAGCTTAGAAGATGTATAGGCAGTAAAGGAGATCGGCTGGTTGCCAGCATTCTTGGCTGTTATTGATTTTTTTTCCGCTGTGCCAATAGCTCGACCAAGGAATTGCATTTTGTTTTCATGTGGCATTGTTTGAAAGAAAAATAGAATGAGATCTAAAACCAAAGATCTGTTGAATGTGTTAGCATGGAAGCCCATGAGCACAAGCTATGTGTGTGAGCAAAAGTTTGCAAGGTGTTTGTAGGTGAATGCTCATGACTAAGAAGGAAAGATCAGAAGTGTAGTCAGAACCCCAGGAACTACAGATCATGTATAGATCTAGTAGGCAGCAGGGTGTTTGTTTAAGTTAAGCACTCTCCTTTTTTGGCTACAGATCATTATAGTTAATATCAAAATTTAATTATATATTGTTAATGTTTATCTAGCTAATAAATTGTCATATTTAATAATAACTAATAATATAAATAATTTAATAATCATAATATATTGATTATTATTATTATAAATAATTAGTTTGTTTGTAGTTTAGTTGTTAATTAATTAATTAACATGTTTATTAATTCAATTTTCTATATTTTATTCATTAAATCATTAGTATTTTAATTAGTTAATTAGTTGATTTATTAGTTTACTAGTTAGTTAATTAGTTAGCTAGTTAGTGGTCAGTTACCTATTTAATTATATAATTTTCAAGATGAGAATGAAAGCAAAAACATATGGGATAAACTTTTTAGTTGCAAGTCATTTGTGACTAAAAATGTTTAGTCACAAACGACTTGCAACTAAAAAATTTATCCCATACATTTTGGCTTTTATTCTCATCTTGGAAAATATATAAACAATGTGTTTTGTCTTACATTTTCATATTTAAAAACATGGGCATATGGGATGAGCCAATAAAAATGACTTAATCCAAAATAAAATAAAAATATTCATGTATTTACACCTAACTACCTACTTCCCTAACTTATTTACCTACCTACCTACCTAAGTATGTATTTGGCTTAGGTAGGTAAATAGGTCCTATCTAAATAGGTGTTTAACTTAAATGGGTAGGTAGGTATATAAGTAGGTAGGTACCTAGTTCAACTTACATACCTAATTATTGATTTAAATTTAATTTTGACAGATTCAATTAATATGCCACATGGCAAATTTCTATGCACCACATGTCACAATTTAAACCATCCAAACATAAAAATTAAATGTTTTATATTATTTCAAAATAATAAAAAATAATTATTAATTATTAAAAGTTGGGACATTTGACAACACATAATTTGTTTTCATTGTTCACTAAAAAAGTCGCATCCTAGTTGCAAGCGACATTACATATATGACCAGTCAAAGGACGAAGGCTTATTTTGTTAACTTTTTCTTTCATCCAAAATTTGTTGTTGTTTGTGACTAGTGTCAATGCAACTTTTCCAACGCAACTATTAGGATTTTAGTTACAAATGTCATTTATAACTAAAAATTAGTCGTAGGGACCAGTTGCAAAATTGCCATTTTTTACTAGTGTTGCAACACCCTTTTTCATGATCTTAAATCAATTTTACTACCTTTGTTGGCATGTAGCAAGGTAGGTGGTAAGCGATAGCCAACATGTAGGGCTATAACAACAATTACAAGCTTTGTAACACCTTTCCTTGTGCTTTTATTTTCATTCTTAATGTCTGTTACAAATGATGTAATTTATTTTTTTGCATATTATGTTTTCTAAACAATTGGTTTTGAACCCATTTAATATAGCCTTTTAGGACCCAACAAGTACTAGCAACCTAAGGAACTTTTAATTCCAATTGTTTGGGGGGGTGGAGGGGGGATTAAAATAAAAAAATCGGCACTTATAGTTATTTTGAAAACCTTGTACAATGGTGGCTTTCATTAAACAAATAATAAAGATTTGATGGTTTCATAGGTGACTTTTTTTTCCCCAATCTTTAAAGTTGTGATTATATATATAAACTATTTTTTTGATTTTTTGAAAATTATAGTTATTAACTTTAAGAACCACCTTGATAATCATAAGGTTCGATTCTTATTTATGATAAGCATCCAACACCAATTCAGAATTTAAACATTTTCATATTTTTACATGATCCCTCAACATACCAACCACTTATTATAAATGGTTATTTGAAGTCCAAATCCTTCAAACTAATTGTAATTCTAAGAGAAGGACGTTTGTCAAACAAATCTTGAAACTTTTGGAACACCCAATATGAAAAACATCTAGAAAAAATAAAATTTATCAAAATGAATTTCAATAGTAGCAAAAAAAATTTTCAAACTTGTATGATTTTTAATTCAATTTACTACAAAGATATGTGCCACAAATAATGGGAATGTGTTTTTTAAATTTTGTGTCTATTTCATAAAACTATAGAAAGGTGCATGGTTCATTCAATAAGTGTAATGTCAACTTCAAGGGTGGGTTAATACCCTTTATAAAACCTTTGGTGATCTTTCAAATTTTGGTCTTCATCCAAAAATTACTAAGGTAGTAACTTTAACAAAATTGGTAGAACCATCCTTACAAGTCAATAGCAACCAAACTTTAGTATTTTGGTGACAAAATTTCATATATATATATATATAAAGTCCAAATTGAGATTTTAAGAATATATATGGTAACACTTGGAAAGAGCTTCCAAAAACATATCACTTGTCCTAGTTGAAGTTGATTTGATGTTTAAAATCTTCACAAAATGTAAAGTTTGGTAGACAATTCAATACAATTCATAAATAATTTGATATTGTTTATAAACAATTTAGTAAGAACTTTGGTGATTTAACTTTTAATTGAAAAAATGCAAATTGAACGTTTTAAATGGCCATTTTGTAACCTTTGAAAATAGTTTTTTGACAACATATTAATTGCCTCAACTAAAATTCATTTACTTTTTTAAATTGTTAAAAGGGTAAAGTTTGATAAGGAATTTTGATAACTATTTTTGGTAAGTATTTTGAAATTTTTCTAATGATTTTTGCTACCTAGATTTTGAAGTTGATTATATATATATACACACAAATTAATTTAGTTTACATTACCTTTTGTTCTCACAACACATATTTTTGGGATGTGCAATTGATGTCATTATGTTTGTTTAGTGCAATCAATTATCCAATGGAATTTTTTTGTTATCTTGTGAAGAAAATTTGAAAAATGATTTGGGGAAAACATGTTTTTCAATGTTAAATATTTTTTTCAGCCAAAAACACCACCTTTGTGGAATTTCCCCCTCCCCAAGGTGGAATTCCCCCCTTCCCCTCAAAAAGGTTTGGTGTGAATGTTTAAAAGAACAAATAGCAATACATGTGGATAATTTTATTATTGTAAACAACATTCATGACTAGAAGAATTGTAATATACAAATCAAGTTCATGCATGTGTTCGTGATTTTCTTTCATAATGGTTGAATGTTGGTGCTGTAATTTAAAATGTCTTACTATTTTAAAAAAAATGAAAGCTTCAATTTAAATTTTGGAGGTTTTTTGGTCCATTATATAACCATATATACTTGAGTCTTATGACTAAAGGTCTTAACCAAAAGAATCAATATTTGATGAATCAAATTTTGAAAATGTTTACAAATGTTCATGACCCCAAGGTTTGTTATTTTCAATAGTATGAAATATGATTGCACCACATGGACCCTTACAAAAAATGTCAGTACCTTTTTTATCAATGTGCCAAATTCAAAATAAAAGTTGAAATCATGAGTATGCATTTTGTTGGAAATGTTAAAAGCACATGTCTAGGTATGCACAATGGTTAATTTTTAAAAATGAATGTTCTTGTTCCATGATAAGTGTCACAATGCAACTTTTTCTTCCAACCTTAGCTATTCACCTCCATTCTATGAACATACATGGACATGCACACAAATATAATTTGGAGAAGGAAGGTTTTAAAAATTCAATTATGTTATGAAATCCAAACTTGGCCCTACAATGTTAACCCATTCAAATTTTGTGTAAAATGGATGTGCAAAATGTTAACACCATCACATAAGTTTGAAAGCACTTGAAAATAGGAAAAACTGAAGCTGACAATTCAAAGTGCTCTTATTATTTACATGGTAATATCATAAAAACAATGAAAATTCACAAATATTTCAACATTAATTATTTGTGACCTACTACTAAGGCTTACAAACAAAACTTCTAAGAAAAAAATAAAGAAAATAGCCATTGCAATGTTACATCACAAAAAAATTATCAACTAGAATATTTAGAGCTTGATACTTGAAAATAATGATTTAAAAAAAATTAATTGAAATTTCAATGAAATCAAATTCTAAAAGTTGGAATTACAAAGTTGAAAGTTTACAAATCAAATCCCATAATTCAAAGTTGAAAATCTAATTTGTGATGAGAGATTCCATATAACACTTTCCAAAGGAATTGAACCCTAACCAATAAAAGGATTGTTCCCTATTACAATGGAAGGTGAACCTACAAAATAAAACATGTTACTATCTAAATCCATATCTATAAACAACAATATCGAATGGGAGAACCTAGGACCTATGAACTTGTTTAAATGCAAGAAATAAGATTCACTATTAGAAATCTTGTCATTTGCAACTAATCACTATGCAACTGGTTATCATTTGTAGCTATCTTGGTCATGTTTGCAACTACAAATTTGGTATTGTATAATTTTTGGGCCATATGATTGTGTGTGCAACTAACATGCAACTAAATGTGTACAACATGGACATGTGTCATAAAAATAATGGCCTAAACTTATACATATTTAAATACTATATTTAATATATCTATATAGGCTATATATAATAGTATTATGTACCTGTAGTACTAAGGTTAACCTCATGCTAACTTAGGCTAGCCTAAACTAACCTAGGTTAAATAAACAAAAAAGTTAAACTAACCATGGTTAAATTAAATTATGCTAAAATATTTATGGTTAAACCAAATTAAACTAAAATTGACAATGGTTAAATTAAGTTAGGTCAAATTAATTATTGTTAAACTAAATTATGTTAAATTAAATTAAACTAAACCATGGTTTAAATATGTTTGACTTTATCTTATTTTGGAATATTTTTTCAGAAAATGTACATTTGATTAAACAAAAAATTATTCAAAATCAATTAATATGATAATATTAAAATTTTATTATAAATAATCATAATTATTAATTAAGTGTTTAT